>ENA-ORRN01000106-ORRN01000106.1-human-gut-metagenome-genome-assembly--contig:-NODE-106-length-68878-cov-18.559086_pt1 | contig 68878 bp, 59 predicted proteins | sample MGYA00242174_ERZ509132 | MGnify/ENA primary metagenome ERZ509132 (study PRJEB26280, sample SAMEA2338671) | human gut metagenome | biome: human gut; feature: human-associated habitat; material: faeces... | reverse complement strand
GCCGACTGTGGTTCGTGCTCGAAGGAAATTGTCAGTGAGATAGAGAAGCATTGCACGCACTTCTACATCCGCGCCAACAGATGCAGTTCGCTCTACGATGACTTGTTTTCACTGAGGGGATGGAAGACGGAGGAAATCAACGGCATCCAGTTTGAACTCAATTCCATTCTTGTTGAGAAATGGGAAGGCAAGTGCTATCGTCTTGTCATTCAGAGACAAAAGCGCATGGATGGAGAGCTTGACTTGTGGGAAGGTGAATACACCTACAGATGCATTCTTACCAACGATTATGACTCATCAACAAGAGACATCGTCGAATTTTACAACAAGCGTGGGGGCAAAGAGCGTATATTCGATGATATGAACAACGGATTCGGCTGGAACAGGCTCCCCAAGTCGTTCATGTCAGAGAACACCGTATTCCTTCTGCTTACGGCATTGATACACAATTTCTATAAGACCATCATTAGCAAGCTTGACACCAAGGCTTTCGGGCTCAAGGAAACGAGTCGCATAAAGGCTTTTGTCTTCAGCTTCATCTCCGTACCTGCCAAGTGGATCATGACAGCAAGGCAATACGTGCTGAATATCTATACTGAAAACCGGGCTTATGCAAGACCTTTCAAAACTGGATTCGGATAAAGTCCGTTCCTTATGGTTTTAATCTGCGTATTGCCTCAAGTCGCATTGTGGGGTAAGGGGAAGGTATGCACAAATCGGACAAAATTCACGCTCATACTATCATGATGCATAGTGTTCAAGCTCTTTACTGCAATTGAGATTGCCATTGAGATTGCTTGCGGATTTTAGGCAGAAGAAGAATTATTTTAAAAGGGCAAGAATTTTTGGTCTTCTTGCCCTTAGTTTATTCATTTTGTAGATTACATAATAGTTCTATATGTCTCACTACATACTCAAGATTAACAATATAGTTACGAGAAGAGTAATGCGTAATAATCTCTTCCAAATCATCTTTAGGCAAATGAGTTTCAAAGGTTAACTGTTTTTTTTCTTCATTTGTCTCTTTGAGTAAATCAGTCCACTCGATTCCTCTGTAATCAGAAGCATATGCAACCAACAGTTGTGCAACCACGTACACTGTAGAACGTTCTGTCTGTGTATCGTATTTGTCTCTTGACGAATACAATTCTTCAGGAATAATACTTTCTAACTTATCCATCAATTGTTGTATAGTCATGGAGCGACTTTGAATGTCTGAATATAGGGGACGTTCGTATTGTCGGAGATATATTAAAAATGCAATCAAAGCAGGATATGGCGCATAATCTACGGGAATTGTTTGCAAAGCCAACCTCATATGTAACATAAATTTTTCCACCTGACGTAAAGACAACTTTTTTGAAGCTAAAAGTTTTAGTGGAAAAGACTTTAGTGCATGTTGATAACTTATCGTATCATAACCATTACCACGAGTGATTTTCATAAAGAAATCATCTAACCCCAACTTGTTGTATATGTAATCAAAGAAAGTCTCATAATCAGGGGCTGGCAGGTAATATTCCACATCTATAAATCGACGAAGATATTCTGCAGCATTAATGCTATCACTTCCGTAAAAGCCACATATGGAATTACATAGTTGCTCTTTATCGATGGCTAAAACAAAAACAATATTAGGAATGGCAAACAAATGTTTGATTCTTTCTAATACCTTAACTGCAAATGTTGGATTGCATCTGTCTAGTTCATCGACGATAAAAACTAATGGTTTTTCTGGAGCAAGATCCGTTGCAAAGTTAGCAAGCGAGAGACGGAATGTTTCTATGCTATCACATTCTTCTTTATATTTGTCCAACTCATGTTGAAAAATTTTTTTTGTTTCAGACAATGTGTCTTTTATTATATCAACAGCATCTTCACCAGCATATTTTTTTGCTATGGTCTTTCCTATAGAAGGTAATATTCCACTAAATATTTTGCCAGCATTTGCAATAACTTTAGCAAATGACATTTGAAGTTTGTCATTTGTGCTAATTCTGTGTAATTCACCAATTAATGCCACTAAAGGATCTACCATATAATCATGTTCCCATGCATTAAAATATATGGTCATGAAACCATTATTCTTCAATTGCTGCTGCCACATTTTTGCAAATGTGGTTTTACCAGAGCCCCATGCTCCATCAAGTGACATAACATAACCATCCTTGCCATATGCCACTATATTTTCAAGTATAGTGGCATATTCTTGTCTTCCAAGTTGGCAATTTTGGAAAGGATTGCTTTCTGGTATTTCAATATCTTCAAACTTGAATTTTATCATTCTTCAAACTTAATTAAATCGTAAATATTTTCCAGCAACTACTTGTTTGGTTCCATTCATGTAAGTCAAGACAATTTTAGTAATGCTCATATTAGATGCATCCCCAGCAGTAAAATATGAAGAACTATCCCAATCCCATGAGGCTGTTTCTCCTTCTTTCAAAGGACCTGTTCCTTGAAAATATCCTGTTTTGCGTATATCCCCAACATCATTAGTTATCTTAAAATAGACAGTCAAGTACTTTATAGTTTTAGAATTTGTATTTGTATATCGTATATTGAATGTGACCATAGAATATTCGTTATCCCAGCCCCATTCGTCAACAAAGCCAAACGGGGCAGCCTTTTTAAGTCGCGCCAAGTAATCAACATAATACTGATAGCCTAAGTAGCGAACCATTTCCGCGTAATCCGTTGAGTCATCAGTAAGACTATCTTTGAAAGCCTCGTAATGATACAAGAAATCCTTATCAGAATTAAGAGATGACGGTATCTTGGACTCATGCGGCTCTATGTATGACAGGCCAAGCTTTCCCTCTTTTACGGTTGCATAATATATTGAATCATTACGGATGCCTAATGTGTAGAATACGTCTTTTGAGTTGATGTATTCATCACAGATTTCGCAGTTCATGGAATTGTCACCCAAAGGAACTTCATGGCATTTATGACTACTTACGTAATCTTCACGAGCTTTATTTTGAGCTGCAACAATGGCATTACGCCTATTAACCTCGTCTATCGAATCTTGCCTTGCTTTATTAATTGAATCTGTAATTTGCTGTTCTCGTTCACGATTTAGAGCAGTAAACTTTTCTGATAGTTGTTCGTTATGCTTCTCAATCACTTTGGCAAGTTCTTCACCTGATAACTGTGGAATATCTTTGTTTTTCTTTATTACTTTAGCATAATCCTTGGTTAGAGTCACAACGACATTGCTAGTTTCTGTAAGCACATAAAGGTTTTGTGCTTTTTTGTCATATGCGTAATTTTCTACGACACCATTGACCACATCGGTCATTTTGTTCTCAGTTTTGACATAAAACCCCTTATCATTTTTTGTATATGATACTATTTCTTTTCGCATAAAGGAGTTTACTGACGAAAATTGGGCATGAATTGCTAAGCATACAAGCATCATGCACATAATGGAAAGTATTCTTCTCATCGTATAAAATTGAGTTAGGCACCGGGTAATTAACTTACCCGATGCAATTGTTTTTAATATCCAGCCATTTCAAGGTCAGTGATAGAATATGCAGTTACATAAATGTACATCGAAACAGCAACTTTTATAGCTGCATCAACCTCTGCATCAGTCGTACATGGAGCATTATGTGCTTCATCATTTCTCCAATCCCTTAACATCTGAAGGTAGCTAGAGAATTTCTTACCATCTTCATCTGTAGAGTGCTTCAAATCCCATAAACACCTAAATGCATGAATAGAATCTGCCAAAGCCGGCTCCTTACCATCATGTCCAGGAATCTCCTCATCATTAATCAGATAATACAGTTTTTTCAGGAATGCCTCATATTTCTGTACCAGAGAGTTGAAGAACGAATATTTCACAATGGATGTGATATGCGGATTTGTATAGATGTTATTCAGCGACTCTTTCAAAAGAGTATCGATACCATCAAGTTTTGGAAGGCTTGTAGTATTTAACACAAAGAAAAGATAGTCGACAATTTCTGATAGACTTCTCATCTTACTGCATACACCGGCAAACTCACCCTGCATTGCAGCTGCAAGTTTCTCCTTTAACACCGCTTCATCATAGATAAGGCTTGATGTTGCTGCTGCTTGTCTGGCAACAGCTTCCACAAATTTGCCTATCAAAGTCAACGCAAAGCCTTTCTCCTTGTCAAGGACTTCACGGAAATTCAGATACTTGTCAATCTGATCAACAATTGTATCATCGAACTTCTGCTTGCAAATGTTTATCATCACATCGTATGAGTTTCCTGCACGAGCTGCATCCATGACCTCTGGATCTTTTAGCAACTCTTCCCATATTTGTTTGATGATTTTATCATTCTCGTTCAATATGTTTGCAAATGGACTATTTACCATGTCAAGCAACTCTGCAACGGTGCGCTTTTCGTCCTCCTTTTTCTGTCCGACCTCACCAATACGGGTTGCCTTCAATTCTACAGGCTCGTCTTCAAGTTCGATAGTACCATCAAAGGACAATTGTATACGCAATTTATCCAAGTCTATCATATCCAACAACTCCATCGGCAATGTTTCCTTAGTATATGGCAGATACTTGTATAACACTTTGCAGAACACATAGAATTTCTCCAAATCAGGGTCTGTGAAATCCATAATCTGCGCCAAGAAACCATATTGTCGAACAAAACGATTTACTTGTTTACGATACTTGTCCTTGTCTTCGTCAGACAACGGAGCCACTCTTTCCTTCACAATCTTCAATATGATAGACGGAACTCCGCTTACTCTTGTCTTGTCTACCATTCGACTGCAAACATCATTTATCTCGTCTTCATTGAATATGTTCCATTTCTCAACATCTTCTTTCAGAGTATATACGCGTTGTTTATCTACATCACCGGTAAGGGTTGTTACAGTATAGTATTTGTTGAAAGCTTTTCGCACGGAGTCTGCGTCATTGCGGAAGTCCACCACAAGTGTATCTTCTTTGTATGGCCAATATGTACGATTGAGACGGGAAAGCGTCTGTATGCACTGTATTCCACCCAAAGAACGATCCACAAACATTGTATGAAGCAATTTCTGGTCAAATCCGGTCTGAAACTTTTCTGCTACTATCAATATCTTATAGTCATCCTCCTTGAATTTCTCTGCGATGTCGTTGTCTGTCACACCATCATCATTCAAGTTTGCCTCAGTACACTTTCGACCGTTACTATCTTTTACTTCGCCAGAGAATGCCACCAACGTCTTTATCGCCCCAGAGTATTCTTCTTTTATGATCCGGTCTATGATTTGCTTGTAGTCAGCAGCCGACTGACGTGAATCGCAAACAACCATGGCTTTTGCCTGATGGTTTATCTTCTTGATTGTGAACTTCATGAATTGATCAACAATCATGCTCGCCTTACGCAACTTGATATACTTTTCCTTTCCTAACCATGCTGCAATAACTTTCAGAGCCTTTTTCTCTTCAAATTGCTTCTTCTGGTCTTCAGTAGGATTTTTTGCTATCAACTCGAACATAGTCCTGTAGCTGACATAGTTGCGTGTAACATCAAGTATGAATTTCTCGTCGATAGCCTGTTTCATGGAGTACAAATCGTGTGGTTCTTTGCCATCTTTGCCATACAACACGTAAGTCTTGTCTTTGGGTGTAGCCGTGAAGGCAAAATACGATATGTGCTTCATCATCTTTCTGTAGCTCTGCATCTGAGCCATCAGTGCATCAAGTGGACTGTCATACTCTTCAGGATCGTAGTCCTCAATTTTCTCCAGGTCCTCTTTCGTAGAAAGGGCATTTACCAAATCTTTTGCTGCCTCGTTTCCTACAGCCGTATGTGCCTCGTCCACAATGATGGCATATTTCTTAGCCTTCTCATGTTTGAGATAATCGAGGGCATAGGCAAATTTTTGTACGGTGGATATGATGATTCTGTTTTCACCGTTCAAGGCATCTGCCAGTTTCTTTGAACCCTTGCGAATGTCTTTCACTGTTCCTGCAGTAGTTTCAAAGTTAACCACATCCTCAGCCATGTTACGATTGAGCACAATGCGGTCTGTCACCATGATAATACTGTCGAAAATTGCAGTTCCATCCGCATTGGTCATATTGGCAAGTTGATGAGCAAGCCATGCCATGGTTTTAGTTTTGCCACTTCCTGCCGAGTGTTGTACCAGGTAATTGTTGCCTGGTCCTTCTTCGTGTACCAGTTGGCGCAGCTTGCGCACGGCACGAAGCTGATGAAAACGAGGGAAGATAACTACAATACGCTTCTTCTGCTCTTTAGTTTCTTTGTCTTCATAGCTTTCCTCGTATCGTTTGATGAAGTTTTCGAGAATATCGAGCAATGAGTCTGTTTGCAGTATGTTCTGCCACATGTATGCTACAGGATATTCATCCTCAATCGGAGGATTGACGGCCTCACGGTTGAACGGCAAGAACGAAGTTTCTTCGCCATTCAGTTTTGTGGTCATGAACACATACTGATTGTCCATCACAAAATGCACCAAACAGTTTCGGAGCATACGGTTCTGTGGGTCACGGTTATTTTTATATTGGTATATACCGTGGGTGTAGTTTTGGTCTGTTCCTTCATTCTTAAGTTCAAAAGTGAACAGAGGTATGCCATTCAGCAAAATGCACATATCCAATTCGTTACCGCTATCTTCTCCCGTAGAATAGCGCATCTGACGTACAATGCTAAAACGGTTGGCGCGATACAAACGATAGTTGTCCGTACCTTCGCCTTCAAGCACCGGCTTGAACTGACAGAACTTCACTTTAGCTCCACTGACCGTGAAACCTTTTCTCATAATGGTAAGGATGCTTTCGCCACGGTCAAGGCGTTTGTTATATTCACGAATGACGGTTGCGACTTCCTGTCCAGGAAAACGCTTCGTTAACTTTGTCCATACGACAGGCTGTTGGCGCAGAAACTGTTCCAACATTTCAGCATCACACAGCTTTTCTATATCAAACTGTGCGCTGCTTCTTTGATTGTAAAGGTCGCTGTTTGCAAGACATTTTGCAATATGCTCCTCAAAGGTTGTTTCGTTCAAAGGATTTTGCATATATCTATCTATTTTTTCCTATTACTATTATTTAGCAAACTTTGCGCTTGCCAGTTACAACTTCAGTGATGAGACTCTGCTTGTATTCTTGCAAAAGTTCAACTTGGTGTTGTGCTTTGGATAGAGACAGATCTATCGCCTTGGTCTTCTTGTCCAAATAATCCGAAATTTCTTGCTGCTCTTTTTTAGGCGGAACAACTAATGGCATATTTTCAAATACATTTTGGTATAAATGTAAAATGGTCGTACCTGTGGATGTATATGAATTGAATTCCTTTAGCAAATCAGAATATAAAGACCAATACAAATAGCCTTGCACAAATTCTTTTCTGGTTTTTTGTTTTAATACAAATATACCACTATTCAGGCAAGCCGGCTTATCCATATTGGAAACCTTTGCTATTTTACCAATAGTTCCATCTTTTGTAATTAACAAATCTCCATTTTCGAGTTGAATGCAAGGGTCTTCATCATATCTCTTCTTATTGATTTGATAACATTTTGACCAATCAATATCTGATGATACAAAATCTTGTCCCGTAACCAAATAAGCATAGCTCTCTTTCTCAAATTCTTCAGAACGAAGTCCGTTCCAACCTATTCGTCCTTTCAACGAACAATCATTTTTTAATCTAACAATATTCCAATTTGAAGGAATCTTATCTATCCATTCTACTCCCGAATCTTTCATTTCTACATTCGGGTCAAGACCTTTCGTGACGGCATGAGTGATAACACTTTGCTTCAATTCTTGGAGCAAAGCGATGCGCTTCTGTTGAGCAGATATAACATTGTCTATTTCGGAACATTTCTTGTCGAGGTAGTTGGCGATACCTTCTTGTTCTGCAATCGTAGGTACAGGTAAGAAAGTATTGTATATATCATATACAGACAAATGTTTTACTGTTGTTGCGTAAGTTACGTCATTTGTCAATTTCAATGGAAGAGATAACATATAAAATGCAAAGCAAGTATTCATTTTTGAACTTTCGCTTAGTTTGCAAACTCGTTGGTTTAACAAAGCTTCAGGACCATTCCATCTTGAAACATTGAAATCTCCGTCCATCCCGATTAAGACTTCTCCTTTCTTAACAACAGATTCCTTTGGATAAACTCCACTATAGTAAACTTCTGTTGAAGAACTATTAATATCACGTATTCTGATTAACGGCATATAGTTATCATCATACTCGAATTTTTTAGAATCAAAGGGAAAACCTGATAATATGTCAAGCATATACTTACCACGAAGTATTTCCCAATGGCTCGGCACTTTGCCAATCCATTCCACACCGCTATCTTTATATGAATCGTATTGTTTCATACACCCTAATCTTCTTTAAGATGAGACAATTCTTCGTCCAAAGTATTATCGAGCGAAGCCAATTCAGCCAAAATATCCTCGCTGCTACGCAACGGGCGATACTTATAGAACAAGCGTGTGAACGGAAATTCGCAACCCACTTTGTCTTTGCTTCTGTCCATCCAAGCATCAGGAGCAAAAGGAACGACCTCTCGCTCAAAGTATTCCTCGATGTCTTGCTTCATAGGAATCTTCTCGGTGTCGTTGAGATTCGTGTCAATCACCCATTCGCCACCGTTCTTAAACGGATCATTGTAGGCGATAGGGGCATCCTCATTGATTTCGCCAAACGCATCACGGATGAGTTTTTGTTGCGCCTTAGTGGTCTTCACCTTATTTTCCTTGAGCCACGCAAAGAACTCGTGGTCGTTGCGCTTCTCATCAACATTTTCTAACTGAGCGATGTCGCGCAAGACGAGGTTCTTCTTGTCTTCTGCCTTGAAATCCTCACTTTCGCACAAGGCATCAAACCTGGCTGAGATATTCTCGAACCAAAGTCGAAGCGGACGACGTACTGCCACATTAGTATAGAGGAAGTCATCATAGTCAAGAAGTTTGGCTATCTCCAAATGCTCCAATTCACCAGTCTTCTCATAAGCAATGTCACGGCTGTAGGATTGGTATTCCTTGTAGATATCGAAGATTTCCTTGGCACCGCCATCGCTCACCTCATAACGCTTCTTGCCCAAATTCTTCTGGAGCAGATTGGTAAACTCCTTGGTATGGGCAGCATCAATGAAGAGAACCTTGCGATATTTCTCAGCAGGACGCTTGTTGTCAAGGATCCACAAGTAGGTGGTGATGTCCGTACCATAGAACAAGTTCTTAGGCAAGGCAACAATGGCATCGAGCAAGTTGCGGTCGAGCAACATTTTGCGAATATTGCTCCAACCAGAACCAGCGTCACCATTGAACAAAGGCGAACCATTCAGCACAATGCCAATGCGAGAACCTGCTTCGTCATCCATCTTAGCTATCATGTGCTGCAAAAAGAGCAAAGAACCATCAGAGGTTGAGGGTAGTCCTGCCTCAAAACGACCACCTGGACAGTTGTCCTTCAAAACTGCTTTCTTTACATTCGTGTCTTTACCCCAATCCACACCAAAGGGAGGATTTGCTAACATAAAGTTGAACTTCTTGCCATACAATTTATCGTCAGCCAGGGTGTCACCTTGAAAGAGTTGTTGGTCGAGGTTTTGGTCATCGCCCTTCATTAAAAGGTCAGCTTTACAGATGGCATAGGTTTTTTCACTCAGTTCCTGACCATAAAGATAGACCTTCAGGTTCTTGTTCTGAGCCATTTCCTGCAAGTGCTCACGTCCCACGGTCAGCATACCGCCAGTACCGCAGCATGGATCGTAGATGGTGAATGCTTTGCCTGGTATGAACAAGTCTTGCTCCTTACCACACATGGTAAGACTTACCAAGAGCTTTACAATCTCTCTTGGTGTATAGTATTGACCGGCCTTGGTATTGGTGGACTCCTTCGAACGGCGGATAACGATTTCGAAGATGGTTCCCATCATAGCATTGCTCACCTTACTTGGATGCAAGTCTGCTTTCTCCACAAACTGTTGAATGACAGCAAACAACTTGTTGCCTCTGTCTAAGCGTGTGTAAATCTTTGATAAGTCAACTACATCGCTATCACCATCCTCATGTACAAAATTGGCAAGAATATCCTTCACATTATCAGTGAAACCCTCAAGGTATGTCTTGAAAGAATCGCCTACATGGTCTGGAGCATTAAGCATCTTTCTCAATGACAAGCCTGACATGTTGAAGAATGTGATACCATGCTTTTTCATCAACGACTGAAGTTTATACTTACGTACTTTCTCGTCAAATGAGTTTAACTCTTCGAGAATATCATCGTATTTGTCTTCAAGCACACAATCCAAGCGACGAAGTAAGGTGAAAGGCAATATAACATCTTCCACCTCAGAGTCATCATAAGAGTTTCGGATAACTTCTTTGATGTCCCAAATCACGTTAGCTAATTCTTGTTCTGTCATATTTTGTTTTCTCTTTATTTTTAATTAATTATTGTTGTTTATTCTTGCTTCTCTCTCTTGCTCATATCTGTTTTTCGCAAGTTCTATAGCAGCAAGTACTAAGTTTTTTTCAATGTAACTCATTTTTCTGCACCAATACAAGACATTAAGCATCTCAAAGATAAGGCTTCTAAGCAAATAAGGAGCTGTGCCTTTAGCAACATCATCATCCGTTACAGTTCTATGAGAGCCGGGATTGGTTATTGCAACAAGAGAATGGATGCTTCTCTGTATGTATACAGGAATTATCTCTTCCTTATAAGGTTGACAAATGTCTTTACTACATTGCCCTAAGTTAGATCCATCATGTTGTACGCCACAAAGACCCTTGTCGTAGAAGTAGTTTACAACATTAGTCATTATCTTTCGAATGTCATTAAGGATGGAGTTGTTCTGCCAATCTTCGTTTTCAAGAACTTTCAGTATTCTTAATAGATCATGTCTTACTTCTGGCCATGTATCAAAAACTGTTTGATATTTATGGACTATTTGAGTATTGCCCAATTCATCAGCATTACGCTTTATGTCTTCAATCAACTTTTCTTCGTCATGGTCTTTCTCGTAGTAGTGTTCATAATGCTCTTCCGCAAAGGCTGTACCTGATGCAGTATCAGGCTGCCCCGTAAATATGTAATACGGAACCTCCCTTTTGTGAGATAGCTCATGAATCTTTTTAAGACTGTATGTAAGTCCTTTGAGTTGGTCTAACTTGGAGTCTTTATCCATAAGAACTTTAGCATCAAGAATAACGCCACTCCATTCTTCAAGATGTTTCTCAAAGAGTCGCATTCCATCAACGGAGTACTTGCATGGGACGATTTCCATCCCATGCTTGGGAAGTTCGCAGACATCCTTAAAGGAGTCCATCTCTTCCCATTTGTCATCTATCCATAGTATTTTATATTTACTCATCTTCTTCTCTGTAAATAGGAAGTTTAACGATAACATTAGTGAAATCCATATTGGCGAATTTAGAGGAGAATATATCGAAGTCTCCTCCATAGTGTTGCGTAATGCTCTTCACTATGTAGCCTCCTGTGCCAGATCCGTCAGAGTCAGTACCTTTGGCTCCCTTAGTACCATATCTAACTTTATCCATTCCTTCTGGAAGAGGTTCGCCATTATTGCTGAAATCAATGACAAAGAAATCCTTCTCAACAGATAGCGTGATGTTTAGTGCATACTCTGCATTATCTTTCACGAAACCTCTTCTGATAGCATTGGAGATAATATTCTGAGAGAGCCTTACAAAGTCCACCTTTCCTATTCTTAGGCGTGGAGTTTCAATTCCTGCTTCTAAAAGCGAGGCATTGTCACGGTGATACTCGATGACGTATCTGTCCGTAGTGGTCTCAAATGACTTCAAGACAGACTCAATATCCACAATCTCTGGAGTCGCAAATTTATCTTCATCTGCGATGTGAGTTACTATGTCCGACAGCACATTCATTGCCTTCTGTTGACGTTCAACATATTTATTAAGCCTGCATGCATATTCCTCTGGAATCTCACCAACCAGTTCTTTTATCAACGTGAGAGTATTTCTCAGTTGTGTCATTGGTGTTTTCATGTCATGCTTACGAGCACGAACTTCATTTATGTAGTCCGCCTTCATTTGGTTTATAACCTCTTGAAGTCCCATGTCTCTTGCTTTTGCTAAAGCAAGAGTACGAGAACCCTCTATGAATAGACTTTTCTGTATAGAAATCTCTGGGTATACGATTCCTTGTCTCAATAGATATCTTTTCGATATATGAGGTACGCCAACTCCAATTGTGCGAATTGTCAATTCTGCCAATTTCATGCATAGATATTCAGCATCAATCGTATTATTGGGACAGATTACAAGAATATTGGGATTGATCCACACAGGGCACTCTTTTGAAGCCTTGATGATGGATGGCTTTAGTGTCCTTATTGTAGATACAAGTATGGCTTCTCTATCAAGACAAGAGTATGCACGTGAAACGTTTTCTTGCTCCAGATTTTCAAGATGCACATACGGACGTGACCAGTCATCAGAAAGGTCTGAAACCTTTACGACAAGTCCTTTGTCTCTGATTGTAGCAGTCTCTAAGTGTGGTAAGGTGACCAAATCTTCTAATAGAGATATGTTAAAACCATCTGGGCAAATTAGAGCCTCTTGTAAATACGCATTGACATCCCATGAAAAGTCCATATCCTGTATTTCCTTATACAAGACTGTACGTGAAACATTTTTCATGTCTGTATGATATGCTTCCATAAGATCTCCAACTTCAAGATGATTGCGATTCTGATGATTCGTGTAGAATCCCGATGCATCAATCATGCGAATACCTCCATTATGATATGGGGTCTTACGTAAGATAACACATGCTAACGGAATGCTTGTGCCTACCAACAAGCTATTAGGAAGAAGAATAACCGTATCAATAATATTCTTCTCCATAGCCCACTTACGGAACCGTTTTTTAGCTCCATCGAATAGTAAAGACACAGGGGCAAAAGCGACACAAACGCCATTCTCATTCGTGCTTTCTATGAATCTGCATGGAGCTATAAGCTCAGCCTCCTCTGTAGTGCGAGTTTCATAATTTACTGATGAGGTTGACATCTTTATCCGAAGACCTAATGGGGGCATAGATATAATGGTGTCATACTTATTGGACGGCCAACGTTCAATATTGAGGGCGGAGAAGCGCACCTTTGATACAACGCCGGCCAATCCTAAACGCAGCTTTCCTATCTGCCATGTTTGACGATTGAATTCATATGCATCAATGGCGTCAAAATTTTCTAATTCTGTCGCCAAATTCATAATGCCGCCAAATGGAATGATTGCGTTTTTTGCATCATTACCGATGAACGCTTCTGCCAAAATACTCAATTCTCTTGGAACTGATGGTTGGTTGACAATGCTCTTATACCTTGAAGCATTTTCTATGACATAATCATACCAATACAAATATTCACTTGCATGAAAGTCTTCTATTGCAATTGGAAGCAGTATATGTTTAAGCTCTGTTTCTTCTACAGAACTTGTTACTATTCTCAACACATCTAATATAACATCTCGAAGAGAATCGTCAACCAACAAGTTCTCTAACTTTGCTGACTGATTGAGAATAGTATTACCAGACTGCATATCGATCAATTCTGCACCTATCTTTTTTAGGTACAAAACAGTTCCAATAAAAGGCAAACAATACTCTGGGGTTGGAAACATTGCAACTGTCTGACGGAGAATTTCTTCCATCAGTTGTCTGTTCTCGCTATTCAGTCTCGGACTTTGTCTCATAAACATCAAAATTAGAGTAAAACATCAATTAACGGTTGCAAAGTTCGCATTGTTCTGTGCAACCTTTCTGCACAGATATATAATTCCTTAGATTTTCTTGGATTTTTTCTCGAATTTCATTGCGAAACCACTCCGGAGCTATAACTTCTACGTCTGGAATAAACGAAAAAATCTGCTGGTAGAGTTCCCGATTTGGCTTTACCTTTATGCTGATTGTACAAGGTTCATCCTTTACTTTTTGAGTATGGTGGATTGGCTTGGAAACAACATAAGGAAATCTTTTTTCAGAAAACCGCAAAACAATTTCTTCTGTTACCACATTATCGTCGTAGGGTACTGATACACCTATTACGTCATTGAAAAAAGTAGAGAAGTCTACACTATCATTCTTGATAAAGGTTTTGTCAGATAAGTGATATTCCTCTATTCTATCTAATGCATAGCTCTCAATTCTTTTTTTTGCGTCATTCATGCCAAAAAGAAACCAACGACCATTATACTGCTTAATATAATAAGGATATACCAGTATCTGCCTTTTATCCTTTCCGTATGATTGGTAAGACAGTTCTATTGTCTGATGGTTAATGGTAGCATCAATCAAACCTGAAAGGTGCTCCAAACCTTTAAGCATGTCGTTCTGCTCAAAAGAAATCAGATTCTCAGAATTCGCTTTTACTCCAAAACGATATTCAAGATTAGAAATGACCTCTTCCAACCAAGCATTAGCAGGAATACCACGATATCTGTTAAGCATTTCTATGGTAGAACGCAGATTTGTTACCTCCTCTGTTGTCAGCTCATTCTTGAAGATGGAGAAGTCAGAGTCTGTATAACGATAAAAACACTTTTTCCCGTCAAATCTGGTTGCCTTTATTGGTGCATAATACGGACCAATCCGCAGGTTCGCAATGTCATCACGAATCTGACGGGGACTAATATTATAGCCCAACTTTTCACTGACGAAATTTACCAAATCGTCAAAACTGAATTTTCTGTACTTGTTACTGAAGCATTGATCCAGTATTTGATAACGTAAGTAAGCGTTCTTATTTACAGGCATCTTCCTACATTTATATTATGTTATAGACCTATTCCATTCGTATCAGTTCATTCACATCAACTTCAAGACATTTGGCTATTTCTATGAGATTTTCCAAACTTGGTTGCGCGGCATTTGTACACCATTTGGAAATCGTAGCTTGACCTTTTCCTAATTCTTCAGCCAGCCATTTGTTGCTTTTCCCTTTCTCGGCCAAAACAACTTTAATTCGGTTTAGAGCTTTATTGTCAGCCATTACTATAGTATTTTAGAATATTTTGATTACAAAGGTAAGGCTTTTATATTAGAAAATTGCCTAATACGATAAATATTTTCCTGTTTGAAGAATTATTTTCTACATTAAGCCATAAATCTTGATTCTATAGGCACAAAAAAACCTGAATGCTATAATAGCAGACAGGTCTGATTTTAGGAAATAGAAAAAGTTAGTTCTATTGAGTCAATAATACCACTCCAAATCTATTGGCTTCTTTTGGTAAGAACTGCTCAATGCCACCTAAACTTGTAGCTTTCATGGCATCTTTATTAACCCCTCGTTTTATCAATTGTTTACAGATGTACTTGGCTCTTTCAATACTCAGATGGCGATTTCGCTTATCTGAGCCAGTTGCTTTGTCAGCTGCTCCCGATATATGAATGGTTAAGTTTTGTTCTTTTGCAATCTTTGCAATCTCATCAAGATTGACCAACTGTGTTTTGTCCACCAATTTTGCTGTGTTCAACTTGAAATAGAAGTAAATGGGAACACCTATGGTTACTTTTGTCTTCTGTGATAGACTATCCAAAGAACTATCATTGTTCTCATTTTCTAAAGACATTCTATAACGAAGGGAGTTAAGACCGCTATAGTTGTTCTTGTCTGTGGATTGTGCTTCGATATTGTTGTTAGCATTGGCTTGTTGTGAGCGTTCCGAATATCTCTTCAGAAGATAGTTGTTTTGGTTGATGTACGGACGTGCATCAACTACTTTTTTCCATCCTCTCTTGCCTATGGTGTACGACAAACCGATAGAGGCACTGACCATGTGGTCACCAAATTTGCTTGAAGCGCCGACGCAATCAAAGCTTTTCATTGTTGTCATACCACTGACTTCACCGACAAGATGAAGACGGTCAGCAAGAAGATAGCGAAACTCGACACCATAGCTGAAAGCAAATGGATGGTTGCCGGAAGGGACATTGTCCGTTAGAAAATAACCAGGAGTGTTTGAAGAGTTGCGTATCATACCGACACCAACGTAAGGAATTACATCAAATTTCGACAAACCATACTCGTTGCACTGCAGGTTGTGCGTGAGATTATACATGATGTCTGCATGAACGAACTGGTACTTCATAGACTGTAAGTTTGCGTTCTTGAATTTAATCCCTTGATAACCAATTCTGCCACCGACGGCAGGAGTGAACCACTTACCAACACCGATTTGCAACACCGGCATAACACGGTCGAAAAGGTCTCCACACCCTATAGGAGTGCCGATGAAAGCGGAGGTTCCTCCTTTTGCTTCCACGAACCAGTTATTATCCCATCCAGAAGTTGCTGTCACACCTTCAAGATAAGTCGGAGTGATGGGAATAAGTAACTCGGCTTTGTCCCTTGCTTCAATTTGGCATCGTTGCTGTGCCGTTACAATACTGTCTCTTGCCATAGACACCATAGATGTCAGGCTGAGCAGAAACATGAATACATACTTCTTCATAATTTTAATTTGATTGTTTTACTTTCTTCTGTTATCTCTTTAGTTTTGACACCTTGAACCCCATTTCTTGGAACTTCTGTCTCCATTGCTGGCAGATTGGGGCATTCTTGGTGTGTTCGTTGAACTCTTGCGCAGAGTTGTGCAACTGTTGTTTTTGCTTTGGCGTTAACCATTCTGGAGAGTTTTGCCGCTTCTCCGATGGTAAGACACCTGATTTCTGATGCAATTCCATATTTTCTTAAATCTTGGTCTGTGATACCCGATGCCTTTAGTCTTTCGATAAGGCTTTCATCTATTCTAATATCTTTAAGCTTGCCGAAGCTGCCATGACCGAATGTGGTCATCATCACCACATTACCACCCTTGCTTTGTATGTAGTCCCTCATATCTCTAAGTTCGGCACCTGATGTGATAAAATCATCCAAGAGGATATAGTCTACCCCTTTCTTGACCTCACCTTCAAAACGTACACGTTTGCTAATCCTTGATATGTCAGAAGCATTGGTATGGGAGACGTCTGTGACAGCAATGATATTATGTTCTACATCCATCCCTATTGCCGAGAATTTTGCAGCGTAAGCAGCCGGTATCATGTTGACCTTACTGTCTTGCATCTTGTGATTATAAGCAATATGGGCGTTGGGATAGCATCTTGCAATATAACCAACTTTGTCATCCTTAACCAAGTCGTTAACCAAGCGTAACGCTGCATCATAATCTCCATGTTTTGCTGCATGGAAATCAGGATGTTTGCGTGCTATGGCAGAACTGGTATGATTGATAACAGCAGGGAAATAGTTACCCCAAGCCATCCCTTCTGGCATATTGTCTTTCTGCTGTAACATATATATCGCTGTACTCAAATCAACTTCTATTGGTGTATTTCCAAGATACATCTCTGCTCCTTCTTCTTCTGATATTGTGAACAACACTTCTAATTTAGGGCTCGGCTCATATATTTTAACGATGAAATCGGGGCTGTTCGGTGCTTCTTGCTGCTACCTCCTCATGTTGGACTTGGGGTTTGGTTTGCTCTTGTGTAGACAGACTCTCTTGATTTGACACAGTCGGTCTTTCTGCCTTGTTACCAAAAACAGGAGTGAAAGCCTTGTTCTTTTCACGGATGTCCGAGAAATCAGCCTCCCAACCGTCTCGTTCAAGACGCTGCGCCACAGCATCAAGCCTCTGACTGATGAATGAGGAAGAACGCTTGACATCCATTAGAGAGGTCTTGATGAAATTGGGGTCTTCCTTCAGACTGTCAAGCCAAGACTTCAAGTAAGCGGCGCTGTCACTTTTTACATGCTTCTCCATTCCGTACTGTGAAGAGACAAGTGCGGCTGTAAGCTCTGCGACAAGTTCTTCCTTTGCGTATGACTCACTTCCAAAGGTGGAACCAGAAACCAATCGGTTCAAGCGGTTTTCTGAACCTGAGGCATGGCTCATCTCATGTAAGAGATTGCTGTAGAAGGACTCACCATCTATGAACTGTGCCTTTTCGGGAATGACAATCTCGTCTTTACTGATGCTATAATAGGCATTGTCCCCATGAATGGGCTTTATGGGACATACATAGAGGTCTTTCTCTATCATGGCATCCAAAGCAGGGAAATCAACCATACCTTCTGTGGTGCGCAGACTCTGCCCAACGGCTTCATCCTTGAACTTTTGATACATCTCTGGACGTGCTTCTTTGAGATTGGTCTGGTCGAGATTGAAGACGTTATAAACCTGTAACTTTGGGTAGACATTGTAGTTATTCCTCTCGTCTTGAGTGAGCTGCTTATAATCGTCGTACTTGATGTGCTCTTTTGTTTCTTTATGTACACATGTGAATGTGGTCAGCATAACTGGGGTGCTCTTTTCTCCTTTGTTGATGCCAACACGAGGAAGTTTGTTGCCGTTCTCGTCTACAGCTGCCTTCTTGCCATCCTTGTCTTTTGTGAAGTTCAGACTTACAATGCGGTCAAAGGTGGCATAACGGGATGTCTGCCATCCATTCTTTTCCTGCATGAGCATCAGAACAATGCTGTTCATGCCATTGTAGTTCCGACCATTGAGGTTTTTGGGCAGTTGGGCTACTTGCGGTGAAAACCAAGGCTTTTTCCAGTCTTCCTGCAAGTTGCGGATCTTCTCAATCATAAGTTCCGCAAAGGTGTTCAAAGCGCGGTCTTCCGCACTAAGCCCATCGGTATTGTATGTATTCTTTTTCATACGCTCTGCTTTACTGTTGGGTGTTGATGTATTCAGTCATTTCATGCACACGACAAGAAAGTCTTACCACGTCATTGTAGGCTGAAACCTGCAATTCACCGGTTATGTCCACATGTGCCTTGGAGTGCATCCATTCAGGAATGATGCTCTCGACGGCTGCGCCTTTTTCTGGGAAGCGCATGAAATTAACCCATGTGCTCTGAAAGTCCTGTCCGTTCTTATCCACGGAATAAGCCGAGAACACGATGAACGGATGACCGTTCTTGTCTGTCTTCTGCTGATAGATATTCTCTTTCTTCAGATAACCACGGAATGAGAGTGTACCTGAAATAGAGTCAAGTTCAGCCACATTTTGGGTAGTTATTGTATTGCCTGTCAGATAGAAGTTCAAGTTGTCTTCTTTCTTGCGGATGTCCAAATTACCATTTACCGCAACACGAAGTCCTTCAACATAGGACTGCGCCTCGTCTTGCTTGGCGTTTGGAAGCGAGACAAACACATCGATGCTTTTACTTGTTGTCTTGGCATCAGTTAAAACGACTGTCATTACAAATGACAAATACGGATTGTTGTTCTTGTCTGTACGAATATTTGCGCTGCGCTTTATCGTACCTATGACATTTGCTTCTGCTTTAATCATATCTTGTAAGTTTGATTGTTATTATCTTCTTTGAATGGTCTGTTGCTGGGATTGTTGCTGTGCTTCAATCTGCTCATAATTGTTGGATGCCTGATAAGAGAATGTTATGGCATTGACAATGCAGCCAATCCTTTGTCGCTTTGTGGTATCGTCACTGTCGCTTTGAAGAATGTTGGAGATACTGTTCTTCTCCGCATTGGTCAATTCATGGGAGTATTCCTTCTTGCCATCATTAACGACAAGAACCGCATTTCCTTTGTCATTGATGCTCAATACAGCAGACTTCAGGTTGGGGACAAAGCTGCTGATGTCAATATGACGATTGATTACAGCATCACTGACCGCTTGCATCTTTTCTTCCTTGCTCTTGTTCTCCATCTGGATTGTAAGCATAAGCAATGTCATGAACATTTGCATAAGGTTTCCCAAAAGACCTTTGTCTCCTCCACCTTCAATGCCGAGGGCTGCATCTTCAGAGCCGAGGAGTTTACTCATCCAGTTTTCCGGTGTTTGCTCGTCGGTGTTTACAGCTTTCGTTCCGGCTGTCATGTATTCAGCAAGTATGTTCTTTCCGTTATGTTGTGCCTCGATATTGAGATTGCCCTTTTGACTGATTTCTGCAAGGTAAGCAGCTGGATTGACCCATTGCAACTTATTGTCTGCCGAGACGTTAATGACACCAAAATGAAGATGCTCACCAGTGGTTCGTGTGCCGGTATTACCCGAAACGCCCAACTTCTGACCAGCATTGACCGTATCGCCTTTCTTGACGGATATTTCACTAAGATGCATGTATTGCACTCTTGTTTTAGTTCCGTCTTCACGAGCATACTCTACCGTAACGGTTTTACCGCCACCAGTTGTAGTTCGATGATCGACACCGATAACCACGCCATTGTTTTCTGTGGCAAGGACATTGTCCTTATTGGTCTTGATATCTATGCCGTGGTGTATCTGCGTTTTGCCTTTGTTTATAGGATCTTCGCGTTGACCGTAAGGTGAAGTAATGAGCATGAAATCCCTGCGCTGTACCGGCATACTGTAACTTGATTGTGGCAAATTCATTCCAGTAGCTTTGGCTTTTGCACCTTCATTGTTTGACAATGGGTTGGACTGAACACCGAATTGCTTTCCCTCGGCATTCATCTGTTGTATCACCATTTTGTCAAAACGTTGGAGCTTTGCACCTTCGATGACATTAACCACAGTGGACACATAGTTACTCGCAGACGCATAACCGCCCTTCTTGATACCTGCAGCCCAACCTTTATAGTCATCGGGAGACAGATTTCTGACATATTGTTGGTATCGCTGTGCCATGAGTACCTTGGAATGGTCTTCATAGCTTTGCCCAACATTGTCATACTTCTTGAACTTCTCGTTTGGCTTGTCATCGTCTGCCAAGACATAGTTCCCATTATATGTACCTTTTACGCCGAAATGATTGTTGGCAGTGTTTGCCAATGTACTTTTGCCATCGGCAGACTCGATGATGCCCTGGGCAAGAGTTATGGATGCAGGTATGCCATATCGCCGCATCTGCTCCATAGCATACTCTGCATACCGTTCTATATATTGTTGTCTTGATGATGTCATATCATACTGCTTTATCTGTGCATACCATGACGCTCCTCTTTCTGAGCGGAGACAACTTCCTTAACCTCTTGCTTGGCTTCTGGCTTGTTTTCCTCCTGCTGTGAGGTTTTCTGTCTTGGAGATTCCAACTGGTCACAAATGGCAACTCGTTCTCCTGCTCTGATAAGCTTGGGAAGGTAAGTATCGAGGGCATGATATGGAAAACCGGCCATCTTTAACAGCTTTCCTTCCTCATCCATACGCTTGCTGTGCTTTGTGAGCGTGATACCTAAGATATTGGAGGCCTTTACCGCGTCCTCCTTGTAGGTTTCATAGAAATCACCACAACGGAAAAGCAATAATGCATCTGGGTGCTTTTGCTTCAAATCATTGTATTGCTTGATGATCGGGGGTACATTTGACATCTGCTGTTGCTGTCGTTTCTCCTCCTCGTGGTATTCACGGTGCTCATTCTCCTCATGGAGCTGAGTACCCTCCACGTCAGGAGAGACAGAACGCTTCATCTCCTCCAGTTTTCCTGCAAGGACATCAGAATACAGAATTGCTGCGAGGTGTGTCTTATAGTCCTGCTTGTCATCAGCAAGCCACATTCTTTGCCATTGCGACTGGCTTATCTGCACGGACTTCTGCTTCTCATCACCGATGGTGGCAACAAGCAGAATTTTGTTGTCCTTTGTCTTAAAGGCATTGACCTTGCTGATAAGGTCTAACGCATCTTGTGAGGCATTACTTCTAAAGATGTTGGCTTCCTTTTCGGGAGTAGCTGCCACTACTGAGTAGTATTTCTGAGCGAACTGGGTTTTGAATTCATTCACATGAGTCTCATCATGGTCATTCTTCATCATGTCAAAATACAGGCTGACATCCTCACGACTGGGATGAACAGCAAAAGTACGGGCGTTCTCAGGCTTTGCAGCAAGTGTCCACTTGCCTTCATCGTCCTTCAGCATTGAGATCTGTGTAAAGGTTGATGGAACCTTGTCGATAGGAAATTGTGAAGCCCATGCCTGTTGGCGTTTTTCAGAAGGCTTCTCGATGAGTTTGATCTTTTCTCCATTCTCAGCCTTCTTTATCATCCCAACTGTGCGGTTCACGTCATGGAGGACCTTTTGCGCCATCGTCGGATCCGCTTTCAGTTCGGAAATGATAGTTGGCAAATGCTCAATGGTTTGTGGACGCATCTTCGCTGTCATGCCTAATTCAAGCATTCTGTGTGCAGATGCAAGCTCTTCCACAAGCATTTCCATATGTTGCTGTACTTCTGACGGTGTCTTTACGCCATCGACGGAAAGTCCTTCTCGTCCCAAGCGTTGTGGAACTCCAGTCGCATGAACAATCTGCCGGGTTACCTCTTGCACATAGTCTGCATACGAAGGAAAATCCTTCTGAGCAGGGATGTGTAATGTGTCTTTTTTGCTATCATAATGTGCAATACCAGTGGCATCCTTGCGGATAGGGACGAGATTGTCCTTCATACTCTGGATGAACTTGTTGACATCCATTCGAAGAAGCTTTTCATCTGTCGGTCTGTTTGCTCCAAACTGCTCCACCTGCTTGGCGTATTCTTCCTTATGAACATGGGACATGGTGGTTTGGTCGATGTTAAAGACCGTATACACATCCTCACGAGGATTAACCTTGTACTTCGCTTTTTCTGCATCTGCGAGAGAATTGTATTCAGCACGGCTGATTTTATCCTCCGCATTGTCTTTGTTGACGTACTGGTTGAGGTTCTGCCAAACGAAAGGGACTCCTTTCTGTCCTTTCTTCACGGCCTCACTGCGGTCATGGGTTTCATTGAACATAGTGTAGGTGTTGGTCTTGAACTCGCCATTGTCACTGTGCATGGCCATGATAAGCGCATTGACTGGAGTAATCCGTAATGTCTTGTCATAGAACTGGGGCATCGCCTTTTGCCCTGCATTAAGCAAGGTGCCTCCATTCTTGTTAGCTCTTTCAAGGGCTGCAAATAAGACTTCCGCTTGTCGCTCTGCACCTGTTTTTTTGTTGATGTTTTCTTCTGCCATATTATCGTATCATTTAATGGTGTTATGCTGTTATTTTTCATTCATTTCAAGGACACCTTGGAGATGTGGATATCCACAGCCAATGTACTGAACCCAATCAATATTGTTGTCTTGAAAATATTGTCTTAGGAATTTGGTGTTTGCTTCAAAATTATCTGATGCAAAGACCAGTATACGTCTATTCTTATAGCGGTATTTCCCTTTTTTGTCCCGAAAGCGTTCTCTTAGAGAGATACTTTTCCATACTCCTTTGTCTTTGTTTATTGATGGGTCTATGATAAGCATATCATGCCCCCAGACATCTTCGCTATAGATATACGTTTTCTCTTTGACTGTCAAATGTTCTTTGGTAAGCTTTACTGCCGTTTCCCTATTCGGTGCTCTTACAATGTATTCTTTGACCCTCCAATCTGATGTTTCGTTAGTCAACCAGTATTCAAGGTTTTCTACGATTGCAATATACAGTTTTTCTTTCTTCATGACTATTTCTTGTTATTATCGTATTCCTCTCACTTGTTCGTGCTCTTGTTTTTGCTCATAGCTTTCTGAGGCATTGCGTAAATCCTGTCTGTTGGATATTGTTGCCTGATCTGCCTTGGCAAGTATATGGTTGGCAATCGTGTTCACTGTCAAGGCTCCCTCATTGTATGCTTCGATAACGGATTGCGGCAAAGTGACAAGACGAGGAACGTTATCCATGTCAACAAGTAACACGTTACCTTCTATCTGTGGGTTCTTCAGTCGTTTGTCAAGCTCCTCATCAGCATACCGTTTATAGCGAGAAACAGATTGCTCGCCATTCTCTTTCCGATACTCGGCAAGAGCCTCTTGACCAACAGTATTGAACAGACTGGCACCACCATACAACATGAGCGGTATCTTCATCAAAGGATTACTGATGAATGTTCCACTGACAAGGGCCGCCAAAGGCATCATTGTTTCCTTGTTCAGCCCTATAGACCTTGTCTTTCCCGTAAACACACCGACTAACATGTCTGGCAGCATGGACAGTGTGATTCCCAGATGTTGCATGGTGTCCCCCATGCCACCCATTCCCATGGAACCAATCAAGTTGTCCCATCCTGCGTATTCTCCAGTAGGAACACCTGGCATTATTGCTTGCGCGGCCTCCGCTTCATTGGCATTTGTCGTGTAAGCCGTAGAATCATCAGCTTCCGCTATATTGGAATAATGCACTGCATCTTTACCATTTTTGCGGTCTGCGATTTCTTTCTGTATTACTTTGGCGAATGTCTCGTATTCCATAGCACGAAAAGTGGCATCAGAAACGGACATCATGGTGGATTTGCCGTTTGCTTTCACCGTTCGTTCCCCAGCATTGACGGCTTGATTGACCTTATTCCTATATCTCTGACCATTCTTGTTTGCCCAGTCCAAAGCAATGCTCAACTGTTTGTCTGTAGCATAAGCACAACTTTTGAATCCCATCTGATCAAGCATCCATTTAGGGACACTGGCTTTCTTCTTGCTTGCAGCTGCGACCTCCTTCTTTGCCTGTTGCTTCTGTTGTTCTACATACTTTTTTTGTTGGCCTTGGGACGTGTGTTCAACCACTTCCGTACCACCATCCATAGCCAACTGTCCGAAGAAACCGCCAGCGCCCCATGTGGTGGCGGCGTTGATAAGCCATGAGCCGATGTTTCCTGCCACTTCTTCAAGAAGAGAAGGGTTGTACTTTTCTTCAGCTTTCTTGTTGATATGGTCTTGCAATGAGGTTGTTCTGACCCTTTCGGGAATATAGAAGATACTTCCTTCTGCCGCTTTACGGAGTATGTAGTCTGCACTTGACTTTGGCATTTGCTGCTTGACAAGGTAGTCTATCATCTTTTTCTCCATCACAGCATCAACGGTTATATGCTGTCTTTTCAGTTCAGCCTTGACCATGTTGATATAGTCATCTACCGTCTTACTATTCCACTCGCCAATGTATTTTAGGTTGTCATAATAGGTCGCTGTGGCAGTCATGCCACCATCTGGCCCTGCCGCTCCTGCCAAAACAGCTCCCAATGAAGAACTATATCTTCCATATTCCTCTATCTGTTTACGGCTTAGGTCATCACGAACTTTCTTCATGATGGGGATGACTTTGGATGTGAAGATGTCTTGCTTGTCGCTATTTGCTGTTGTCATGATTATATGAATGACTGTCTTAACTGATTGATTACCTGTTCTCTTGTTTGGGCAAGAGCTGCATGGAGGACTTCCATCTGACGAGGGAAGAACTCTTCCAACCACTCGTCCTTTGCCACATTGTCCTGTATGAACTTAATGGCTAACTGGCGATTGATTTCTATGGCTCTTTCACCTTTCTTCTTGCCGTTGAACCAAGCCTTTGTCCACCACACGATGCCGTCCTTGTCGGGATAGACGCTGACGGTACGCTGTATGTCGAAGCTCTGAATGTCTATGTCGAAATTCTCGAATGGGTCTATTATCCCTTGGCTTGCTATGGCGTTGTCAGTAGCTTTTTTTTTTCGTACTCCGTCATTGTAGAGAGGAAAACTCCATGCATCAGAGCGAGGTAGTTGAGAAAGTCATGTGTTAAGATGGTCTGTATGCGTCCTATGATGCCCAAGCTACGCTCTCCCAAACCCAAAGGGTTGAGCATACTCGGTGTGTGTTCATAATAAGCTCCACTACTTGCACCCTCTGCCAAGACATCACGTAGGACTTGCTCCGTTCCGTTGGGTACCTTGTATCTGCTTGTCAGCAAGTCTATCATGTACTTGCCGAAGAACCTCTGATACATTTGGTCAATCTCTGGTTGCTGGCTATCGTATGGAGTTTCCACTTTGAAGTCTAATGTGGCAATTTCAGGATTGTTCCCTTGAATGGTCTTCTGCTCATAAACTATAAGATTGTCCCTCACCATCGTAAGAAACTCTATCGGGTCTATTTCATCACCATTGAAACGAACTTCTATGTGAAGAGTGCCATCACACACAGCAATGTTGTCACCAGCATTTACGCTTTTGCCAAAATTGCAAATGGATTCCTTGATATGTGAATAGACCACATCATAGACAGCGGAGCTTCCTGCTGCATAATTGCGATAGTTAACTGTTATGTTGAATCCTTTTTCACGGTCACTGGCAATTCCAGATACTACACCTGTGGCAAGAGCTTTGAGCCATGTGTGGGGATAGACCTTGAAGTCTACTCCATGATGAAAGAACTCCTTGCCAGTCACAGGGTGTGTCTGTTTACCATAGCCGAGTGTAATCTCCAAAGGTGTCGTTTCTGACAACTCAAATGGCATGGCGTAACCGCTTGGAGAAACAAGATTCATAGACTGTTTGTATTCCATGTCTTTGCTTATTTGTTTAGTTGAGCTTTATGTTCGGCTTGACGATACCTGTGCCAGGTCTTAAGATTGGGTCAAACCTATGGTCTGGTCGCCAGATCGGATTGTTGATGTCGGGAATGGTTATGTCTATTTTTCCCCAACGGTCTCCACCAGCAAAGTCCCCAGAGGACCCTCCCGAAGAGTTTGTGTTTCCTGCAAGCAAGCCCGACTCCTGATAGTCGAAGAACTTTGGAAGGGCTATCGTCATACACAACATGGCTACACAACCTCCTCCCCATGTGAGAATGCGCTTCTTTACATTTCTGTCATTGTTGGCAATGGCATAATAGATGACAAACGCAGCCACTATGCCTATGATGCTTGCAAGGACATAGCCCAATGCTTGAACATACGGCGTATAGCTATAAATGGCATCACCTGCAGTCCCTATGCCATCTGTAATGCTGTCTGCAAATGCATGACTTGCAAACAGACTTGCTCCAATTACTGTTAATGTCTTTCTCATATTATTCGTATTATTGATGTTACTGATATTACCGATGTCTGTTGCGTTGTTGCTGTTCATCCTGCACCATCTCTTGATTTTCGGCTTGGGTAACTGTCTGTGTCTGCCGTTGTGAGTTGTTGCCTATCATCATCATGGCCATCAATGCGCCACCGACTTTTCCCAGTAGTCCAGTCCGACCAAATACCATATAGGCAGCAGCTATCAAAGCACCTATTCCCCAACCAGAGATTTTCCCCGAAGCAAGATTGTTGAAGAAATTACCAAACATATTGGTTCCGTTGCCTCCAAACAGGTTGCCGATGAAAGAGCTGATGCCTTTCAATGTGTCCCCAAAAGTTCCCAGCAACCCTTTTGTTTCCGCTGCGGTGTCCTTAATTTCTGAAATGACCTTGTTTGTGGTGTCCTTTACTTGCTCTACCGTATTTTCACCTGTATAGCCGTTTACGACATCATGCGCAAAGTCTCCAGTTCTGTCTGTTCCACCACGGAGCGTTTTACCTACAGCTGTGCCAATGGACTCGTCTGGATGCGAAAGTTTCTGCCATCCTGCGAAAGTTGCCACACTTGCAACTGCTGTGGTTTTCGGATTTTTTGCGACAGCGCCAACAACGGAACTGCCGCCTTTCCATAGCGTGGACGTTACTTTAGCTCCACTTCTCCATAGTTTGGGTATAACCCTTGTCGCTAATGATAACCAACCCATATCTTTCTATTTTTTAGGTTTTACACTCTTTGCATTTACTCTCCACACACTCAGACAGTCTTCTATAATTCCTGCCTTACCAGTTCTATGTGGCAAGGAGCCATATTCAATGTTGTGCCACACAAGTCCCATATTCGTGCATCTGACAAGTTTTGTCAATGTTGCTAACTGATAGTTCATGTCCTTTAGCTGAGGACGGATAGAGAACACCAGTTCTATGCGTTGCTTCTCGGTCATCTTATTGTTGATACACACCTGACGGATTGTATTGACGATGCCGACGCTCTTGTTTATGATGCTGACATAAATGTCGTTACGCTTGTTGTGTAAGGCTACGGCCACGGCATTTGTCGGCGCATTGCCAATCTGTGCAGACAACTTGCTCATGTTCTCACACAGATGATTGATCTCATAATAGAAACCGTAGGTTTGTGCAGCGTATGAGATGATGCTACGGAAGGAATTCAGATAGTTGTCAAACTGCTTCTGATAGTTGGCTGTACTCTCCACTTCCTGCTTCAGCCATACATGTCCCTCGGTTTCTGTTGCCATAGTTTTCAACTGTGAGTTGTATTGCGACTTTGCCTTGTTGGTGTAATCGATAATCATACCAGTCAAGACAGGATCAATCTGTGCATAGCTTCTTGTAGGATTCATCCATACGAGTAAGCCAAGTAATATGGGTAATACAATGGTCTTCATACGCTACTTTGAATACAGTGAAACTTCCTTGGCATAACGCTTCCAATGTGAAAAAGACTGCAATGCCACTTCATGCTTGTCCCTTTCGATCATTCCTGCTGTAGCTCGGTTCCAGACATCACTCATCCGGTAATGACGTATACTGATATACAACAAATGCAGCTTATGTGAAAATGAGGACAGCTTGTCTTCCAGTTCCCATAAGGTTTTGGAACGTTCGGCTCCTGTGAGCATATTGGTTGATCCGCCTTTGGCAATGGCATCCTTTAACAATGTGAACACCGACAGCATTTCTGTAGTTGTTTCCATATAGAGATTGTTCATGCTTACAGTAGCGGCTATACCTTGTGGGTTGTTGTTGACAGCTTTTCTTAGTTTTCCAAGTGTCAGCAATATGCGCACGCCATCATCATAGATGTGCGTAGCTGCCTTTAATGCGGAAGCGTAGTTTGTGGCAGTTTTCAGATAACTGTTGTAATCTTTCTCCCATTGCTTCATCTTTGTAAATTCTCCTGCCATCACATTTTGCGCCAGTGCAGTATTACGCTGCGCTTGGGTTTCAGACTTGACGGTTCCGTTAATGAGATTGTTGCCAGTAGCGAGGATGGTGTATTCGCCAGGGTTCGAGGTTACAACCTGCCCATATGTTCGGCTGCTTGTTATCAACAGCAGTATCAATGCAACAACAGACACAATGAGCCATTTACCGTTGGCGTCATCTTTACCAAAGGGAAACAAACGATTTTCCAATTTGCGGAATGTTTTATGTGTTCGTAAATTCATGTATGTTGTGACGCTTTTTGTTTAATTCAACTCGTTCTCGTATCGTGGGAATCAGGTCCACCTTATTGCTAATGCCTACAAGGTCAAGACGTGGGTGGGTTCTATCTCCGCTATAAATGCTGATTGTTTTAATACCCAATAATATCTGGAGGAAGGAACGTTGCTCACTGTAATCTATGACCCTGTACAATTCAATGAAATCCCTGCTACAAGAGAAGACTCCACACTCGTATTTCAACTGCTCCGATGTGATTACATATACCGTTCGAGTCACATACAGATACCGATAGAGCAAGTAAAGGATTAAGATGACGGCTACACCTATTATATAAGGTGGCAGCCACCTTGGAGTGAGACCGTCATAACCTGCCAATGCAACCAGGACAATAACACCGGCAATAGTCATTCCTTCTTCTGTGTAGAACTGCATCACTGAAGGATGTATTCTTATGGATGGATATGGATATGCTCATATTATCTGCCTATATTGTGACGGTGCTTCTTCTCATCACTCTCGCTGATTTCAATCTCACCGTCGCTGTTAAGGTCAATTCCTGCACTTACAGTCCTATCGTCTTCACCGCCTTGACTTTTTTGCACAATCCGTTCTGTTTCTTGACGGATTAGCTGGTCATTCCAATCTTTGCTGCCGTCTTCAGGGACTTCACGGACAACCGTAAGGTTTGGCAGGGCATAACTTTCACGTTGTGTAGGATGGAAGAACTGTACGGAATAGGTCTTTACCGCTTCATATGGTGACTCTCCGTGACTGACCAAAGCATTGCTGTTCCTCGTGCCAAAGGCAGGATAGAGATTGAGCTCGTTATAATTGTCAAAGTCTATATTTGACACATAACCTTCAGGGAAATGCTTTTCAAGGAACTCCGTTACAAGTGTTTCCTCTTCCTCTGTCAATCCTTCATAGTCACCATTTTCAATAGCGCAGATAGCCCAATCAGGGATGTCGTATGTGCCAATGTCTTTGAGATGCCCCTGCTCGCTTCCGATACATAGCTTCTCTTTCATCTTGTTGACATACTCTTTATGCAAGCGGTTGGCTTTATCCAATTGGTCTTTGACATCGCCTTCATAACACAATCCACTGTATTTCATGGACATGTATTCCTCCGCTTCCGTTTCATATTTGCCATATAGTTTGCCAACATCATCAGGCAAAAAGTCTTCATTACCTGACAGAAAGTTGTCTTTATCCATAAGCGAGCCCATGTATTCCGCCATGTCTTCACCATATTTTGGGATGCTTTCCTTGACGTGTTTAAGCTCCGTATTGAAATTCAAAACGAACTGTTTTCCTGCCATGTCATTGTCGAAACATAAGTGGTGACAGGCATTCTGGGCTTCTTTGATTACTCCACGGAACTGCATGACGGTTGGGTTGCCGCCAGTTGAGAGGAAAATCGCATCGGCGAGCGACTTGTCCTTGTGTGCGCATAGTTGGTAATATGCCATTGCATCATAGGCACTTTCAAACCACAGGACATCTTTTGCATCTTTCAGTTCCGTACCGTTAGGACTTGCAATCCATAGCCCTTCAGACGAATTGCTGCCAAGAGCCTTTCCTTTGTAGCCGCTTGTGCCGTCAAGACGTGGCTTGCCTCTTTCTTCAAAACCGACAACGGCAGTCTGCCCTGGTAAGTACAGTGGGAAGGATAAATTTTTGAAATACCGTCCTTTCTGTTCCGAAGCCTGTCTTGTGGCAAGCATGAACGATGAGCCAAAGGCTTTTTGAGTGGCAATATCTATCATGCGACTCTTGAAGAATGGATAGAACTTCTTGATGTTCTCCATATCGTGCTTTTTGAATTTTAGGACTGTGTAATCCTTAATGTCAAAAGGCTTGATGTTATGTCTGGGTTCTATGATGTTGCGCATATCGTATTCTATTGGATTGTTCAGTAGACGGTTACAGACAAGATTTACAAGATGATGCGGATTGATACCGGCATGGTATTCCTGAAAGAAATCTGGATGCTCCGTGATAAAAGAAATGACATTGTACACTTTCTGCTGTGGCGGTTGGAAACAGCATTTCCCGTTTGCTGTCACAATGAACTTGTCTCCTCTGACCCGGCCTCCATTGCTGTCAAGACGTACATATGAGGGATAGCGCAAGCCATCACGTCGATAGAAGTGATAGCCTGCGTCCTTCAACACGTCTTGAATGTCAATCCGTGCCTTGAAATCGTCGTATGATAATTGGTCTGCCAAAATTATAGTTAGTTACTTTGACTGCATTTTATGGTTCCCACTCCAAAGGAACGAATTGGCATGCGGAACGTCCTGATGAGATTTGTAACATCGGAACATTATCCCAAGCTGCACATAGGAGTTCGATTCCGTTTTTCACCGGCTTCCAGACAATACCATTGGATTTGAAGATGCCCTTGTAGAAATCGATAAATTCCACTCCAAGGTCTTTCTCAATAAGCCGAATCTCTTCTGGAGATACGCTATACTGTTGTTTTCTCTTTTTCTTTTTACTCATTGCTTTATATTTTAAGTTGTTTATCTTCCATGTCCCATACCGTGGCTGTGCGCACCGACGTTGAGCCCTGCTTCAAAAGCTCTTTCTGCAATATCCTGTGGTGAGTCAACTCCCGGCTTGACATATATGCGTCCACTACCATGAACTTCTTGGTGAATCTCCGGGGATGGATGGGGATGCTTGATATGCTCAACATTGTGTGCGATGTCTGCACCAAGGTAGGTTGCTTCACTCATTGCTGTAAGTCCGGCACCCAGGAATGCTCCCAAGTTGAACCCTTGACGCATTTCCGGTCTGGTTTTCATGTCAACCTCATTGAATATCTTTGACATCATGCGTTGGCGTTGATAGTCATCCACGGCCATGAACTTGTCGTATTGCTTCTTGCTGATTTCATGCGTGATAACTTCTCCATTGATGACCGCGCTCATACGGTAGGTGAACTTCTCGTCGTCTTTTTGATCTTTTTGAGGTTGCTTGGCTTCCTGTTGAACTTTTGAAGGAACCTTTTCCACCCAAATATCACCGACTTCAACTTCACGGCCATGTTTACCTTCACGATACCACCCCTTACGCTCATTCATGGCTTCAAGGTCCTTGCCATTTGCGTAACCTTGTTCTGGATTTAGTGTCGGTGCAAAATGCTGCTCGTTTTCCAACGGGTCACTGACAACTTGCACATCTTCCTGAAGTTGTTTGCGGAAAGACTCTTCCACTTCTGGCTTCAATGTGATAGAGATGCGCTCTTTACTGTTGAGCATATCCATCGTTACCTTGTCTTTGAAGTCTCCGCTGATGGCATTGTTCAAGATGCTCAGACGCTCGTTGAGTGAAGTGCTCTTCAACGAATTGTCTGTCAGTTTCTTGACTTCGTTGTCTGTCAGGTCATAAACGAAATCCTGCAGTGTGCCATTTGATTGTACAGTCAGTGTCTTTTTGTCGGCATCCACAATGATACCATGGGATGAAAGCACTTCTTGCCACTTTTCATTTGTGAAATAAACATTTGAGGTTATAAGCTCCTTGTATGGCTTGGCTGGCTCTTGGGGTCTTGGACGTGTTACAACAGCAGGAAAGTAGGCTTGCATATCTTTCAGTGGATCCACACTCTGACTTTTGCTATCACCTTTGTAGTAATAACCATAACTGCCACTTTTGAGTTCTCCAGGACGTAAACGTCCATCGGAATGTTCTACAACCATCGGTGAAACGGCAACGCCGCTCATTCTACGCAAATGGAAACCTTCCTGCATTCTTGGTGTCCAACCTAAAAAATCCCTCCCAAAGGCGTGTGGCGGAATATTAGGATGGCGTTCATAGAATCTTTCTCTATAACCATGAAGTCCCATGGCAACACGACCGTTGACATTTCTTGCTGCCACATAGGATGACGGCATATCGAAATCCTTTCCGACGATGTTGTTAAACGTCTTGTAGGCATTCTTGTTGGCATAGTTGGTTCCACCGTCAGCGAGAGCCTTGAACTGCTTCTCGTTGATGGGATATTCCAACAAAGGAGAGTCATGTCCCTGTACCAACAACTTGTATTGGTCTTGCTCTACGACAAGTTGGGCTTTCATGCCATTTCTGCGGAGAAGGTCTTGTAACTGGTACGAGAGTTCTCCACGATAAGGCATTGATTCTGAACGGATGCTCATAGTCGCTTCTGTTTAAGTGATTAGTTGCTGATACTCTCTTCAAAAAGCTCTTCACGAAAGTCTATGAAGGCTTTTGCAGATTCTACAGAGGTTGGTGAAAGTCCCTCGTCCTTGCAGAACTGGTGATAGTCTTCTGTTACCTCATCTGATTGCTGTAGTACGAAATCAACAGCAGTGATGTTCCCTGCTTCGTATTCTTCACGCAGGGTGTCATAATCGGGATAATTCATTGGCATTTTGTTTTAATTTAATGATTGGTTTATCTTGTGATTTGTCGGGCATCATCGTATGCTTCACTATTTGGAAAGGAATGTCCGACAGAAATGTTCTGAAGATTCTCCTTAGGTATACCAGATTGACGCGCTTGTCTTTCCAGAGCTTCCAAAATGTCTTGTGTGAAATTCTCCTCTGGAACATACTCCAACATTCCATGTCTGTTAACCCAACATCCATCATTGCCAAAATTGTATTCAGGCATGGATTTATGAACGACTCGTTTCCATTGTGCTGCACCACCAGGAATTAAGACCACACCCTTTTCTGAAAAGAGGTCTATACCTATGGTGATATTGGCTGTAACTTTGTCCTCATCGGACATTTCAGTAGTGACCAGCTCGCCTTTCCAAAATCCTTGAAGCTCACTCTCCGACAGATCAAACTCATTGGTGACTGTCTGTAGGTTTCGGCCAATAATCTGTGTAGGGGCATAGACTACGCTGTTTGTCTCTTTATCCAATTGGACAAATGCCTTTACCTTTCTCTTGTTTTCCGTTCCGTCATCCAACAAGACGGCTTCCTCCACTTCTGAAACGATGGTCTTTCCTTCCAGAAGCAACTGTCGGTCTTGTTTCAAGAAATTTGAAAGGTCTGCTTCCTTCAGTTTTGGCGAAAACAACACATCTATACCATCTTCTACTTCTATGAGGCAGAATTTGGCGTAGCAGTGAGTGCAACCAAACGGTTGCTTGATTGATATGGGTAATAATGGGGACATTCCACCCATCTCAATATTCTCGTGAACATAATCAGGGAGGTCATAAATCATGTTCTCAGTGAGTCCGAACTCACCGAGAATATCAAATGGATATTCGTCCCTATGAAATCTTTTATTCGTCATAAACGTATTTTTGTGAATGTAATCTTTAGCAAAGTTACTTTCGTTTATGTTCACTTATATAGAATTATGCTCAATCCATTGAGATTTGTATGGTTTTTCATTCATTGGTTCTATTCATCACATCGAATAGAACCAATAAAGCTGTTTTGCTCAATATATTGCGCATTATAAGATTACCTTATTATATGTAATGCTCATGTGATTTATCTTTGCAACATGAAAAGAATACTCATATCAGCAATCATAGTTATATTGTCATTCAACACTGCTTGTATCGCACAAGTATCATCAGGACGATTTTATTCATTGGGTAATACGAATTTAAAGAGAACAAGCGTGAAGAATGTACACCTTGACGATCCGAATGACAGCATTTCGTCACCATCGAGTCCTGTACTTCCAGAGCAGAATGCCAATACAGAACAATCATCTTACTCTATTGAAGGGTTGAAATCTTTGATAGAAAGATATGAACGAGAAATATCTTTAAGAAAAAGCACAAGTCGTGTTCCATCAGTCGGTAACAGCAAAAGAATACACAGCTATCGCCAATGGAACCCAAGAGAACTTAATCTGAAGAATTTGACCGACGTAATAACTGAAGTCGGTCTCTCAAACAAATTATTTGTTCTTGCGCAAGCAATGCTGGAAACTGGTAATTTCAGCAGCAGGGTCTGTAAGGAATACAACAACCTATTCGGCTTGTATGACAGTAAGAACAGGGATTACTATCGCTTTGAAAGATGGGAAGATAGTGTGGTGGGTTATGGGAAGATGATACAGTATAGGTATAAGGGAGGAAACTACTTGAATTTTCTCAAACGAATCGGATATGCGGAAGACCCTCGATATATCACCAAGGTAGCAAAGATGGCAAAGTCAATATACAATAGATTGTTTTGCGACTAATGCTCAAAATATTATTGTAATCAGAAACACACATTTTAATAAATCACCCATAAATACATTGCTCAATATTTTGATACGTGAGAAAATTTTTATACCTTTGTATATGAGGAATCGCCTCGTTGCTCTTGTTGTCTGCTTAGGCGTGTTTTCACTTTCCCAAAGTATGGCACAGACCAATAGACATTTTCCGTTCAACACAGTCGGGGATGCTTATGGTAAAAACAGAAACAAGGATGTTAAGGATAGAGCTGTTGATGCTTTAGATGAAGTTGCGAATGTTGAAGACATCACCAATCCACCAATGGATAGCATCAGAAAGTTTGTGCCGTCTGTTTCATTGCCATTGAAGCATATACAAGTCAATTCACCATTTGGAGTGCGGAAAGACCCAATGAACAAGCGGACAAAACGCATACACAATGGGCTTGACTTGAAAGCGAAGTTTGAGGAGGTGTATTCCATGCTGCCAGGTGTGGTTACGGCTGCTTCATACTCCACAAATGGTGGGTATTATGTGACCATCAATCATGGCATATGTGTATGCTCCTACCTACATCTGTCAAAGATATTGGTAAGGACAGGACAGCGTGTCACGGCAGGATATATTATCGCCATCAGCGGAAATTCTGGTAAAAGGACGACAGGCCCACATCTTCACATTTCATGCAGATGGAAAAATGAGAGGGGCAAATTCTTTAATCCAATGTTGATACTGAGGTTTGTTACAGAACAATTATTAAATAAGGAGTGAACATATGGGACCGATATTGATAATCATTGCAGTGTTGCTTGTCATTGCAAAACACGACAAAACGAAGAAACGCCACAAACGAACGTTGTGGGGCAAATCCGATTGGGAGAAAACTTGTGATGATGGTGGCAAGTTTTTTGGTTGGTAATTATGCATCAAAATATACTTTTAGTTTATTCCGAGGCGAAATTTCTAACCAGTATGTTCTAATCTAATCAAGTATACATACAAAATCCCAAGCCAGTAGTTGACTTGGGATTATTTTGAATGTCAATATTGTGGTATAATGGACTCTTCCAATAAAAAAGGAATGACACCAACATACATTATGCCATCATCATCCGTCCATAATTTGGAGTTACCATCAAGAATTACCATTTTCTTAAAGAAATCCCCTGAGTTCTTTAGAGAAAATGTTTCTTGGTTCTTTTTCTCAACAGTATCTACATTCAATGCAGATTGGATGTAAATCTTTTCACGTCCTGTATTAACGATAAAATCGATCTCATATTGTGACTGTTTCTTCTTGCCATCAATAACACGTGTCAGTTCTACGACTCCAACATCGACGCGATATCCTCTACGTATTAGTTCTATATAAATAAGGTTCTCCATTAAATGAGATTTTTCTTGTTGGCGGAAATTCAGTTTCGCATTTCTTAATCCCATATCAATGGAATAATACTTCTGAGTGTTGTCGAAGTATTTCTTTCCTTTGATGTCATACCGTTTGGCACCCAAGAACAAATAAGCATCTTCAAGATAGTTGATGTAATTCTTGATAGTATGGTCAGATGTTTTGCGCTTCATCAAAGAACCGGCTGTATTGGCCAAGTTATGGGTATTGGTTAGTGAGCCTACTGCAGAATAAAGCGAGTCAATAAGTGCGTCCAACACTTCATCATCCTTTAAATTATACCTTTCAACAATATCTTTAATGTACACATTCTTGTGAAGGTCGTAAAGGTATTTCTGTTTTTCAGACTCACTTTGCTCCAAGACTGCTGACGGCATTCCCCCATAGGTTAAATACTCTTCAAGTGCATCAGCTTTTTCAAGTCCAGACACTTCATAATATTCTTTGAAGGAAAGTGGATATACTTTTATTTCTGATCCTCTATCACGGAAATTCGTCACAATATCAGAAGACAGCATTTTAGAATTTGAACCAGTAACATATATGTCCAAATTCTTCCGTGCCATAAGGTCATTGAGAATGTCATAGAACGTTGTGTAAAGCATATCCTTGTCGTCCTCAGACACAAGGCTTTCGTCTATATCAGTGTTTTTTACTTTTATAGACAATTGTATCTCATCGATAAAAACATAGTATCGTTTTTCTTCGTCACATGCTTTATCCATGATGTATTCATAAAGCACATTCGGATTTCTGTACTTTATGTTCGCTTTTCTATCTAATGCGATTTCTATGAAGCAATCTTCAGAAACGCCCTCTTTCTTCAGATAATCTTTATATAATGTCGATAACAGAAAAGATTTGCCACAGCGTCTAATGCCAGTGATTATCTTTACCTTTCCATTCCAACGCTTACTTATCAAAGCTTCGATGTATTTATTTCTTTGGATAACCATATATCACTCATATTACTGCAATATCAGTCGTACTGTTCGACCTTTTTTGCAGTGCAAAGTTATGGAATTTAATTTAAGTAAGCAAGTTTAAGGCAACTTTATTGCTATTTATGGGTTAAAATCCAGACAAAATGTGTTTCTTAAAAAAATATGGTACTGCAAAAACAGCCGTATATGCGACTCTTTTTGCAGTACACATTGTTTGGACAATTACTTCTTATTGAACTCCTGTATCTCGGCAATCATGTCCTTAACTTCCTTGTTTATCTTCAAAAAATTGGCGTACAAGATACGTTCTTTGGCTTCTACAGAAGGGAATTTATAGAATTTTGGAAGTGGGTATTTGGCGTAGTCTTTTTCCTCATTGCCAATCTCCTCCATATTGAAGTCGGTCTTGCAGAAGAATTTACTGGTTTGGAACTCTTCTGCTTCTTGAATGTCCATACTGTCACCACGTCCTGTTTTGGTCTTGACAAAATCTCTTGCAGTCTGACCGCATATCCAGCCAGTTGGCATATCAGCAATCTTGGAACCAGGAACAAGTGAATCCATGTTTTCATTGATGTTGATGGATGTACGGTCTCTGTCGATAGTCACACCTTTCTTTAACTGAACAACCTTGCCGAAGATGTCATTGGATAGCCATTCAAGTGTTTCCTTGGCTCGTGCAGAACCGCTAACAACATTGCCGACGGTCGTAATAATCTTCTGCATACCAGTCTTGCCATAATCAGCTTCGAGCTGTGGCAATTCCTGAAAGCCCAAAGTGACACTTACCTTATTACTTCGTGCCGTACCTATCAAGCGGTCTATCTTGTGGAAATAAAGTGTCGGCAACTCGTCGACGATGATACTGACCGGCACATTCTTGCCTTGGCCTGTATTTACTCTCGTTACAAGTCGGTTCAAAATAAGTGCATTTAAGGCTCCAATGATGCTTTCCATCTCAGGGTCATTAGCTATGAGCAAGTAGCTCGGATGGTTAGGGTCACTGACCTTCAGGTCGAAGTCATCACCTTCCTTGCTAAAAATCCAATACGACTCCTTTGTTGCCAGTCGGGATGTGAAGACTCGAAGGGTACCTATCATACCTTCAAGCTGTTCCATAGCCTTATTGTCAAAAGCCGTTCTGAAAGGACCAAGAAGAGGTGCAACCTCCGTGTCGGTCATCAAAACCTCAAAGATAGTCTCATAGCTCTCATTCAGAAATGACAGGATATGAGGCATATCACTATACTTTCCCAACCAATAAGCAGGTTCCTTGACGTTGCCCATTGCATCACGGACGACACCTGTTGGCTTTATCATGCCAGTTTCAGGGTCAATGGTCTTGTCGTAGTTCATCTCCTGTCCATTCTCATCGTAAGGTAGCTTCTCATAATTACAGAAGAAATAGATGCAAGCAGCTAAGAAGTTGACAGCTGATGTTTGGAAGAACTGGTCACTTCCACCTCCACCTTCTTTCTTACCTTTCTGCAATGACTCCAACAATGTTTCAGCTGTTTCACTGGCTGCTGCAAGATTGCTGATGTATTTCAGCTGTATAGGATTCACCCTACGACTATATTCCACATTGACGAAGTTGATGATATTGAAAGCACAGCCTTTTGGCGTAAGTCCTGCTTTTTTGTTTATCCTATAATGGTAATATAACTTTTGGGCAAGAGTCGGAAACTTGTAGTCGTAGGCAACAATAGCGAAGCCTTTGGCACTATGCTGACGGATGAACGGCTCGATGATGGAGAATGTCTTACCAGAACCAGGAGTACCAACAACCCATGTTCCTCGGAAAGGATTCACGATATTGACCCATCCTTTCCGGAACTTCCCCTTGTAATAGTAACGCATGGGTATATTAACGCTGTACTTATTGCTGACTTTATCTTTCATCTGCTCAAAGCTCTCATTCTCAAAATTGAAACGGTCTTTCAAAAGTCCGTCCTTCAAATATTTTGATATGTTATCGAGAGCGATTTGACAAAGGATAGTACCAACAATTGACATGAAGAAGTACAACCATGTACTGCTATATAGTGTGAAGAAATTGGGTGTCCAATGTTGGTAAAAGACCCATACTGAAAGGAACATCAGGACAATGCCAATAGAAATAGGATAGATTACCATTTTCTTGGCATTGAACTCCAAATGCTTCTTGTTTCTGGTTCCTATGCAGGTTATGCAGATAATCAGCAGCGTCATCACCTTACTGTGAAGCAGATGACCGTTCTGATACACATCCAATAGTTTAAGACGGTCGTGGATTTCTACGAGAATGCCGCCCCAATGATCCAACACATCGGGGTTTATGGCATACTCGAAGAACTCGACTATCAGCGAAACGTATATGAAAGTACGAAATACCTTATAAAGGGTTTGAAGGTTTTTGCTTTCTTCCATGCGGATTACTCTTCCTTGTTTAACTTGATACTTATAATCGGTCGTGTCGCATAACTGCTATGCTTGTCAGCCATCTCGAAACGCCCAGAGGACAGGCTGTATCGCCACGCTCTATCTGTCTCTGCACCATCACACTCCGTACTGGTCCAATACCAACACTCATTTTTGTCAAATGGTAGAGGCATACCGCCACACTTCTCGATGGTTGAGTTTATCACATCTTTTGAAACATAAAGCTTGTACATCTCTGCCACAGATGGGATGAAGAACTTTGGACTTACGTTTTTTGCTATCGGTGACTGCACCTGAAAATACCTGAGCTTTACGGTGTTGCTTTCACCGTCAAACTGCATGATGTCGGCAGACGTACCTTGCGCAAAGTAAGTTGTGTCTGGGTCTATGAACTCTTTATCCGGATAGTCATTCAATGCAACAGCATACGCTTTTCCAGAGAAAGCACCTTCCTTATCCACAAAAAAGAGCACAGCCTCTGGTGTATTTCCTTTGGAAACACAGTTTTCATATGACATGATTTCTCCATTGGAGCAATAGACCATACCAGGCATCCACGAGTGCCAGGAGGCATCCTCGTAGATGTGGTTATCACACGAACTCACAAAAGGGAGTGACATAAGCAGTCCCATGATATACTTGTTTATCTTCATTGTTTTCCTTTTTATCTTGAACATGTAGGTAACTTGAAACCTAACACAACACCTGTGCGGAACAAGTCCTTGCCGTTGATGCAAACATCCGACTTCACCTGCCAATATAATTGCCAGCCATGTCTGAGAACATAGTTCTGCTCATAGCCTACATTAGCCCAGCCAACAACCTTTTTGGTGTCACTACCGATACCGCCACCTAATCGTAGGCTTCCATAAGCATTCTTTGCACGATACACGCATGGTTTGTAGGCAATACCTAATCCCCATGTGCGATAGTTGCGCCAGAATGAGTCTTTCGTAATATGCCCGACTGTATTATCTTTGGCATATTTGACATAGCCATTCAGATAGTATTCCCAAGCATTGTGATTCTTTGTCTCGTGCTCTACAGAAATCGTAGCGTCAAAACCACGTTCATAGAGTGCGCCAACTCCAAGTGAGATGCGGTTACTATTGCTTTGCGCAAAACCATCAGATATTGAAAAGACAAGGCAAATGGTTAATGCCACCACCTTGATATTATGAATGATGCCCATACCGTTAACCTTTAATATTCATATAACAATGCTTTGTTGAAAGAGTCTGCATTAAGCACATCCTCATATTCCACACTAAGGCTAATGGTTCTGCCACTTATCTGTTGTTCACTCAATTCTATGGTGAGTATCTTGTCATTTGGGAAAGTCATTTTCTTTACCACAAGTACGTTCCTATAACCATAGAGGAACGACTGGGTATTGTCCAACATAAAGTCCGGCGTGAGTTCTATGGTCTGCACAGTAGTTGCCTTTGCTGTCTTCTTATCGTTGAGCTTAACCCTTAGTTGGTCGATGTCAAAGCGGATATTGGTTCTGTTCTCAACAGAAAAATCCAAGAAGAAATAGTCACCAACGCTGTAGATGTTATTCAGACGCATTGTCATACGGTGCTGTTTGGTGGAAACATTGCGATAATGAGCCGGAGAAGACCATATCTTTCTTGCATATCTTGCCATATCCTCGGTTGACATGCTAACGGCAGGGTTGTTGTATGCCACACGCTCGTCAATCTCTATAGCCTTATCCGTAACGGCTTCTTCCTTGTGCGATGTGTATATCAACGCATACTGGCTGCGGTATCGCTCTGTCACAATGGTAACAACAGCCAAGATGTCACCGTCTCGGTTTACCTCCACGCCTTCCTTGGGCTTCAGGCGAATGGTATTGTTGATCGGTTGGTCACCAACAACCTTGTCGGTACTGATGTCCACAAAACGTACCGGCTCACTGGCAGTGATGACGGTGGTGATATTCTCATTGACAGTAAGAAGCTGCATGCCATCCATCGTTTTCTGGGCATTTGATTGTACTGCCGTCAATAAAGCCACTATCATAACGGCACAAAAATGTTTGAATGTTCTCATTATGTTTTATTGTTTTCGTTCCAATGATTATATTTATTTTCTTTTCTCTCTACTGTTTACCAGATACACTTGGGTACCATATTTTACCTTAACCTTATTCTTTCGAATGTTCTTGGATAAGGCATTGGCTGCTTTTTGATAAGCGTTTTGTAGGGCTTGCATTCCCCATTTACCAGTAGAACTTGTCGATGATCCGTCATTGATGTTCATATTCTGACTAACAGTACCGCTGACAATGTCCTTTGCTGTTTCCGAGAAACTGCTCTTGGGGACATATAATCCTTCAAGTCCATCTGTGTCATAAATACTAAGATTGACTTTTACAAGTTCATCGTTCACCAGAACACTTTTGACAGTACCCTTGACACGCTGTTGGCCAAACCCATTCAATGTGCAATACAGATAATTCCCTTTGGCGATAGTTCTGTCACCAATATCTATGTCATCGAGGAGTCTCAGTCTGACACGGCTTCCATCAACCGCCTTGACATCCTCGTCGACTATGGCTCTGATAAGCTTATGCTCTGGTTCGTTGGAAACGATGGTATTGAAATAGTCAGAGGTCTCTTTCTGTTTCTTGACAACCTCTTCAGCTTTGGCATCTTCTGAAATCTCACTGACAGAATGCTCGTTTACGACCTTTTTGTCTTCATTGTCGTTCTTCTTGACTTTTTGAGCGGACTGATTGTGGTATTCCTCAGAACTTCCTTCTGTGGCTCCGACATGAGATTTGCCCTCATTCTGAGCTTCTTCCAATGCCTTGCGGAGATTTTCAAGGGTTTGTTCCTCGTCTTCAGTATTGCCACTAATCCGTGATCCAGTGACGTTCTCATCTTTTGCCTGTTGCTCCTTAATCTGTGCTTGTAATCTACGCAGTCTTTCCATGGATTGCTGCGCTTCATCACTTTGCTGATCCATAGCGGCAACCTCGGCATCACTATATTGTGAATTGTATTCCTCTTTTTGGTCTTCATTGCCCCTCTCTATGTTCTCTACAGCTGACTCGTCTTTTATCTTGCCGAAATTGTTGACCATATTACTATACTTGTCACCGATACCATCACCTTTGAGGTTCGCATCTGGCAACTTGTCATTATAGTATTCCGTTGTCTGCATCTTATTGTTCACCTCCGCCTTTTCTGTGTTGAAAAAACGAAAGAAGAAATACCCAAAGAACAGGAGAGGAAAATAGATGATGGCAGGGAGCATATATTTCGGCTGCCGAAAGTTTATCTTGTCTTTAATGTCCATATTCTTCTCTTTGAACGTTGTTGTTTGTTTTTATTTCTTTTCTCTCTCCGTCATTGGCATGATGGCGATTGAAGTGTAACTCTTTCTCCTGACGTACCACTGCACTTGACGGCTTGCTTCGGTAACTGACAGCTGTTGACATCCTGTAAAGGTTCAAGCCAACACTGAAAAGGACAAATCCGAAAATCAGGCACAGGAAAAGCTTGGGGTAGGTGGATGCAAAATGCTGAACTTTAGCCGCCGCCTTATCCAAACGCATAGTCCTTGCAAAGGACTTCCCTGCTTCAACGCCTTCTTCATGGCGTTTCTTGTAGTTGGGGTCATCCTTGTCCGGGACTTTCTCCCCTAATATTACTTTCTTGATATTCATACGCTGTATGTTTAATAGTTGGATTTTGTTTTCTGGTCAATGTCCTTGTTCAGAATAGTACGCCAGTTGACTATGAGCAAGCCATGAGGATTGTTCTCCGTTCTTGGCACCCTCTTGACAAAACCTTCAGTAACGAGTTCACGCATCAGAACAGATGTACGTCGCTCTATACGTTGTCTTCCATAATATATGAATGACATATTCTCTTTATTGAACTTGATACTATCACAGAAAATGCTGAATACGGCACTGGTTCCCATGATGTTTCCATAGAAGCCTTTCTCCTTCAACGCATTATACTGTGCAAGTCCGCTCTCATCAATGAGATACATAGCCTTCTCCATCGTATATTTGATGTACTTGTCATCTGGAGCCAACGTGAAGAAATAATGGTGGAACATCTCTACATGGCTTTTGGCTTCCACATCCAGAGTCTCTTCCATTGTGCTGCGGTTTACAAGTATCGGCACATTGCCATCAAGTACATAGATTTTCTTCTGTGCATCATCAACCATTGTTCGTGCAGTCCAGATGCTGCCAAGAGAAATGACCACACATCCAACGAGAAACAAGGAACAGAGGATAAGCACAAGCTTGATTTTGTTCTCTAAATTTTTTATTACCATATTGTTTACTTTTTTCGAGATTGTTAAATGCCGACTACACGACTGGCTGATTGTCTCATTGATGTAGCAATACCCTCACCAAAACTTCTTGTTGAGAAAGCTGTGTCACCTTCTGGTATCATCCATGCTGCAAGGTCAGGAACAAGGTTGAGACATTTCAAGGCAACAACACTTGCAGCCATCAGATAGCCAGCGGAGAAGAATGCGTTTTGCAGATAATTGACAACGGTCTCATCCGTAGCGGTAACAGCTGCAAGGTCATTGTACTGGATATTGATGACAATATCAAACAACAGCAATACATAGAAGCCTACGAAGTACAGCATTGCTCCATAGAAATGGACGGTAAGATAGCGTATTATCCATTTTGCCCATGCACCCTCCCATTTTGGCAATAGCGAAAAAGCCCATTGTATTGGTCCGAAAATGGTGAGCATACCCAACAGAATCTGTTGGCAATAGATGGTTCCCCACCAACCAATGCGGAAAGTTATCAACGCTATGAGCATGATTATCTTGTCTATCATCATCACAAGCCCGGCTGACGTGCTTGTCATTTCTGCCTTTACGATGTTCTTTTCATCTTGAGCTGCAGCATCGGCATCAGTCACGTCCTGGACACTGCTTTGGGTGAGTAATGTGCTGACCGCATTGCTTGCAGCCTTGATTGTGGACATTGGATCAGAGGCTTCATCGCCCAACTGATACATCAACTGTTGGACATCAGCCATCCTGTCTTCCACTTGCGCTGCTTCCGCCTCATAGAGGTCGTGGGTGTAGCTACCTATAGCATTGGGTATGTAGCTAAGGAAGTCCAAGGCACACCATGAACTTCTTCCACCACCAATACCTGTATCTGCAGGTGGGTACCACCAACAAAGGATGATACTAATCGCCAATGGCTTGAACAGTTTCATTACATCCAACGGCTCACGCTTGACCATCATCTTGTAAGCCATATTTGCACACATGATGATGGCGAACAATCCGGCAAGAGCCATTGACATCTGGAGAATCCACCAGAACGGCCCTTGTCCACCGGTGAAAGTGGCATCCGTCAGAAACTCGTTTGTGCGGAATATTACATCATCAATCTCCTCTTCAAGCAGATTGATGCCAAAGTCTACCGCTGTACTGTCATTTGTCATACGCTGTTATCTTTTTGTTTTATGTTTTACGGTTCCTGCATCGTTTGCGCTGTTACGCCACCTGTTGTATGATGCGGTTGCATTCTCACTAACCCTATGATGGAATTGTGTCATGGCTGCTACAATGTTGTCAGCTTGGCGTTTTGTAGCCAAATAACGTATTCTCAATAGAAGATTGTCATTGGTTGTTGTTATCTCATCATATATGGCGAGATACTGCTTTTGCCGTTCGCTGTTTGGCATATATGCTTTCTTTGTGGTCTTAATGGCAAAGTCATACATTTTTCCAAGGTCTTCCCATGCCGTTATCTCCTCGCTACATGTCTTTCCATTCAAGCTGCCGATATTTGATTTGAAAGCTCGCAACTTTGCTTGTATTCTCTCACCTTCAGTCAACCAGGCAATGTCTATTTGCCTGTCTGCGATGTTTGTTGCTTCTACCTTTGCCCGTCCTTCCAAATCTGCCTTGATACTGTCGGCATATTCCACCTGAGGCATAGAGGCTATATTTGCGGCCATACGCAAAGTGTTTTTGACGGATGTGGCAGACTTAGCTCCTTTTTTATAACCACTGTGCGTAATGGAGTAGTATAAGTCCGGGGTTAGAACGCCTGCTCCTAACTCCATAACTTGTATCTGCCCCATCTTTGAAGCATCATGGTTGTAGGTCATTGACTGGCCAAATGTATTTACTGTAACCGCCATCATTATGATAGCCATTGCTATTTTATATGGTTTCATGTCGTTGTGATTTCGGTGTTAATAATCAAGCATTCCGGCTTCCATCCACCGCCCTAAGGCATCGTTGGCCACCTCTCTTATGGTCTTTGATCGATACAGCTCTGATTTCCAATAACTCGTTCTTGCCTTTATGAACTTCCAAGTCTGGAAATAGGCCGTGTTAACTATGGATTTTATACGGTCTAACGATTTGTTGATATTCTCTATCATCAGCATCATTGACGCTGTGGTACAATGGACTTTGCCACTGGCATAGGCAGCGAGTACTGTTACGGAGGTGTATAGGTTCTGACACTCTGCAGCTAAATTCCTCACGGCTCTGACGTTGACGGCAAGCAAGAGAGTGTCGGCAGTTTCAAAACGCTTTCGTTTCACAATTTTTTCATTGAAGTCCGACAACAGTGACTTGTACTTCCCGATTTTGTCTGATACAGTATCATAGGTTCGGTAAACGTTAAAGCCTGTACTAACAGTGTTGTACACAAGGTCTATCACGTCAAACGCTTTGGTGTATTTGTCAAGTTCCCAATTGACATCTCGGTATTCACGATGTGTTACCTTGCTTGCCTGATGCAGGAGTTTGTTGCTTTCTTCAAGCGTGGATCGTGCCAACAATAGACTGCGTTGCTTCTTGTGGTCGTTGATGTATGCTTCTATTGTGGGAATGTCGCGTGGAACAAGCTGTGCCTTTACTCCAATGGGTGACAGTTGGAATATGCACGTCAATACAAGCATGAGCCATTTCAGCACATGGTTGTCATTGTGTTTTATATTACCTGTATTATTCATTTTACACATATTTATATGTTACTGATATTACTCATATTCATTGTCTTCGTCTTCCCATTCATAGTATGCACTTCCGCTGTTATGCAGCCATCGTCTACGACAACGTTCCGCAATAGTGAGCTTTCTGTCTTTGTCTGCATTTAGCTTGGGAACAAGGTAATGTACCCAATCTAAGAGGCTATGCTTGTAATGGAGGAACTTTTCCACCATAACAAGGTCGGTATATATCCTTGCAAGGCGTGCCTCTATGCTTCGGGCAATTTCCAGTCTGTCACTTGCCCATAGCAAATGCCTGACTCCATCCGTGTCATCAGTTTCTATTCCTGGAGTCTTGGAATATTCTACGGTGACATCGCAGTTGGGATGATCTTTGGCAAGTTCGCTTATCCGTTGGTTGACGAGTCTTGCATTTTCTTCATCTGTGTTATTGGAATCCAATTCCATAGTCTCAACAACGGAGGTGTCACTCCAGCTGCTCGTCAATTGCCAGTCTATTTGCACGATTGCACGGTGTATCTTGATGCCCAGGAAATACTTCGGTTTTCTCGCAATGGAAAGGGATGCTTTGAAGGTGACCTCACCCTTGACACTGCCCACAGTGCCATGACGGATGAACGTGTAGCCAGTCCAAGAACCATTGTCCGTCCATGTGATGCCGTAAGCATCTTTCATGGCTTTCATCAGTTGCGGTATTCTGTTGTAATCATCAGTTTGAGCCTTCTCTCCATCTTCCGCTTCCTTTATGGCTTGTTTGGTCTGGACGATGATGTCATTGGTGTTGTCAAGCTGCGACTGTAGTTCTTTTATCTTTTTCTTGTTATTTTCGTATTTGGTACGATAGGTGTTGTATTCCTCAGTTGTGGCAGCATTGGACATCTTGCGTAACAACTCGCTGTTTTCCTTGTTGAGCGCATCCAACTCCTTTTGTAAGTAGTCAACTTCTTGTTGGAGTTGTGTGAGCTTGGCTTCAAGCTCACCAGTCTGTACCGCTCCACCATCACCATTTAATGTAGAACGCATGGAACAGCTCTTTGTATGCTCACTTACACTTCTGCCGCATTTGTCACATTTGTAGGTTGTGCTGCCTTTTCCTAATGTTCCTCCATCATGGCAGGTTATACTGAATGTAGCTGTAGAAGCACCTGCTATCTTGCGTGCATCTGTGGCAGTATAGTAGTGTCGGGTGTCATAACCTATATAATAGGTGTAGTTGGACTCGTTGGGGTGAGTGTTCATATAGTCCTGCAAGTCTTCGGCGTTGTTGATTTCCTGATGGTCACCATTGGCATTATATTGTGTCAGCCTTGCATTCATCTGAGCCATAAATGTATTCCAGTCCATACTGTAGCTGTCATAGACCGCTTCGTATACTTCTTCTTTTACGTCCCACGATTTTGTTACATTGATTGAATAAGCGTATGCCTTTGCATATTGCCCACTTTTCTTTTTGCTCAATATGTAGGCTGAAATGTAGTTGTTTATTCTATACGTGTTCTTGGAGTCTTGCGCATTTAATTCCGCAACCCGTTTTCTGCTCCATCCTGCATGAGTTTCTGAATTTGAGAGTATTGCCTCATATTGGGAGGAACTTGGAGAAAAGTTTGGATCCTTTGTGCTTATTCTATACCAATGGTCTCCATACAATATGGCATCGTCATCCTTGGGCGGAACGTAATCACAGAGTGTTTCCGAGCCGTAGTCTCGTCTGTAGATATACACTCTCTGTGTATAGTATTGACCTTGCGAGGCTTTGGAATAGTCATCAATCCATCGTGTGAGATTATAGTCACCTATACAGAAAAGGTCTTTAATCTTATCTTCGCCCACAAGTCTGTTCAACACGTGCTGCGTGGAACTGTTCTTGAAATCAGCATACAAACCGCTTGCATTATCCACAAAGGTCAATATGCTGCCAAGTTTCTGCTGAAAGGTTCCACCGAAACTGGTTCCTTTCAGCAATTCGTTCATTCCATTGTTAAAACCGGCATTGGCCATACCAACACCTTTCCCGATAAGATTGTCCAAGTCTTTTTCCAAATTTTCTTTGGTAAAACTGTTTTCTATGTCATCCCCAAGGTGTTCAAAAAGATTCTTCCAATCGATTCCACCTAATTGGGTGATATTGAACACAGCTTTCAGTTCTTCTGTTATTTGCAAAAAGGCTATATCTTTGAAGCTGAGGGTGCTGTTTGTCACAACACTCTCAAATTGCTGGCAAAGGGACTTTACGTCTTCTGTGGTTTTCAAAAGATAGCTGCCCCAGTAGATTGCTGTAGAAGGATCCTCGACCATCAGCTGTGCGCATGTGATGGTCTTTGGAATAATTCTCTTGCTTACTATGTTATAGATACGGTTATAATAGTAGTTCTCTTTCTTGTCGTCCCAAAGATTGAGATTGGTAAGAGCCTTTCTGTCAAGGTACTTGGAAGAAAAGATACCTGCACTGGCAATTTCAGCTGCTTTATAACTGTCGTAAATCTTTTGAAGGTTCTCATTGTGAAGAGCCTCCATTGCGGCCTCTGTTGTAAAGGCTTCCGACATGGCTTCCATTGTCTTGTAATCCACATTGACACTGGCATACTGTGCCTTGACTGTGTTCACAGCCAAGGAGAATATGATGGTTAATATGATGGCAAACTGTCTCATTATCTTTGGTTTTGTTGTCTATTTATTCTGTTTCAAGTTAAGTACTTGCCCTGCATTGTTCACTTTTTGCGCAAAGGCAAGGGATTTGCTTATGCCCGAAAGAGACCAGTCACGGCAATAGGCTTCAATGGCTTCCTGATGGCTGCATTGAAGTTGTTCCTTATATAGTTTCAATGCCTCTTTCTCTGCTCGCTCTGTCGTGTAGGTCATATAACATTCCCTTGGTTCCTCGACACCGTACACATCACTGGCCAGACCTCGACGGATGAAGACTTCTCGGAAAAAGCTTCGTCCCTCCGTATTCTCTAGACGGTTGATTGTGAATATCTTCCTGCACTCCACATCGGTCAGTCCAAGTACAGCCTTGATGTCATCAAAACGCTCCTTGAACTTTCCCTGATCGAGAAGAATGGTAACATCAGAATTGTTGATAATAGCTTCCTTGACAATCGGACTGCCAATAATATCCTGCAACTCCTGCGTAACGACACCTACCATAGCCCAGAATTTTCGGGCGGTTTTATACAGATACTTGATGTATTCTGCCATCATTGGGGATGCCACTGCTTTCCATGCTTCTTCAATGACAAGCACCTTGCGGTTCTTTTTGATGCGCATCTTTTGGATAAAAACATCCATAATGATAAGCGTTACAAGAGGGAAAAGAGTCTTGTTGTCCTTGATGGTGTCAATCTCGAACACGATGAATGTCTCGTCGAACAGGCTACTATCTATGTTCTCATTCAAAGTTCGCTCATATGTGCCGCCACGGTAGAACTCTGACAAAGAGTAGTTGTATGAAGACAAGTCTATGCCTGTAATCTTATTCTCGCTGCAGATATAAGGAATGCGCTCCGTACTGTATTCAAAGAAGCTGTTGAATGACAATTCATCAACAACCAAAGCCTTGCGTCTGTCTTCCATTTCCTTAATCTTCTTCCAAATACGTTCCTCCACCTCTTTGTTGGTGTCGGTAGGCTTGCCCTCTGTGGCTGTCTCGATGAGGAACTTCTTGTGCAGGGCATCTATCTGGGACTTGTTGTAGCCTTTAAAGCCTACGAAATAGGCTTCGTAGTACTCCTTGATAACCTGCTCAATAAGCAACTCCTCTATCTTTGTCGGTATGGCGGAGTTGCCTTTCCAAATGAGCATGATAAGGTTCTTCAGAAAATCCATTTTCTCCACGTTCAACTCCTCGCGTTGTATGCGGAAAGGATTCATTGTGATAGGATGTTCTTCCGTATAGCTGATGTATTTCCCACCGACATACTCACACAGTCCCTCATAGGAGTTACCGGTATCAACCATAACTACATCGGTATTCTGCTCCCATAACTGGCGTACTACACTGTTCATGTGGAACGATTTGCCACTTCCACTTGGACCCAAACAAAAGAAATTGCTGTTGTCCGTCAGTTTCCTCTTGCCTTCCTTACCGGAAATATCAATAGCTACAGGCACTCCTTGACGGTCTGTATAATAGACCTTCAAAGGTGTGTCCTCACTCTTAGGGAGTTTTTCCTTATACATCAAGCATCCGGCAGCATCGCTTAGGGTAAGGAATCGGTCATAATCCTTGCTCAGCGAATAGCTGTTGCCAGGGAATGTGCTGACGAACAGCTCCAATTGGTTGTAAGCTCTTTGACTTATCTGAATGCCGATACGTCCGAAGGTGTTCTCCAGATGGTTGGTGCATTTTTGAAGATCCGCTTTTACATCGACAGTGATCACAAGGTTGAAGTGACAATATACAAGCTGCTTGTTTTCTCTTGCTATCAGCTCTTCTACCTTCTTGATGTCCTCTACGGCAATCTGATTGCTTGGGTTTGGAAGGGAGGCATGGCGATTCTTCTTCTTTGCCAACCTACTCATCTCCTGCTTCTGACTTGGCAGGAAGATGACTTGGTTGAAGACAACGCTCTTTGCTTCTGGAATGCTATCCACCATAGACATCAAGTCCACAGGCATACTGATATTGTTGACCTCAATATTGGTATATGGACGGATAAGCGTCGGCAGGACAATGCTGTCCACATCCACCAAACTATATACCTTGAACTTTCTGTCTCCGATGCCGATTTGGTCATCCTTGACATTGAAGTTGTTCAAAGAAACATTTCTGCTCGTGTAGTTCTGGGAAAGATACTGGTCAACATAGAGCTTGGCTTCACTGGCAGACAAGAAGCGTGAAGAAACGCCACGGTCACGAAGCTGGTCCCTCACCTTGCCGACTTTGACAAGAAAGTCTTTCCATTTCTTGTCATCATAACTGAACAGACGGCTTTTCTTGTTCTCTTGTGTAATGACTATATATGTGCTACAATCCGTATACTCTCTTCCCTTGAAGTATCTGAAATAGCTTTCAGACAGGAACTCCTTGTTGCCCTCGTCCGTACATTGGAACTTCTTTTTCGTGAAAACATCCTGCTTGTGGATGGAATAGCCTTCACCAAGGGTTGACATCAGTGATGACAACAGTTTTGAGAAAGAATTATACTCATTTATGTCAGCGCAGAATTTCTGTACAGGGTTCTGCATTGTAAGTATGGCAGAAAACTCACCGGTCTTGGTGTATAACACACCGATACCATCTATGTCCTCGATGGAGAAATAGATTTCCTTGAAGATTTTGGCTCGTTTGCTCCCTGTACCGAAAGAATACACGGAAATTGCCATGCCAAGGCATACGGCAATCAGAAAAATGATAACGTAAATGACCATTGCTTTTGTTTATACAAGTAAGGGTAGACTCTTACCGCCGTGGATCGAGCCTACCCGTTGATTGTTTACTATGTTATAACTTTACATTTCCCATCGGCTGTAAATGATTTCACAAACGCTCTCTGTAAGCATAGACATAAATGCCCTTGTCGTTTTTCTTTGAGTAGAGTCCTTTTCGTTGCTTGACCATTATAAGGCAAATTCCACTACTTATGGAAACTGCTGCAAATGCCAATGCGACAAGGAATCCAACCAGAGCGTAAACCAACATGAAGCCCAATATGCCGACACCGGCGGTGACGGCTGCCCAAGTGATGTAGCGTCCCTGAAGTCCCATGAACTCCAAAGGACGCTGCAATCCCTTAAACATCTGGTATTCCATGTTTGTCTCTGTCATCTCTGCCATAACACGACGTCTGGATTAGTTACTGATACCGAAGAAGAGCGGGAGGGCATTGGCTGCGGCAATCAAGAAGATACAAGCACCGACGGTCATCATGATCTTCTTCTTGAGAATCTGCTTTCGAGTTGTAATGTACTGATAATCAATACTCCCCGAAAGTAAAAACAACCAAAAGAAACAAACTGGAAACAAAAATTTCAAAAACCCCAAAATGAAAACATCTGCTTAACATATCTTAACATGGAAAACAATGGCAATCATCCGATTTTGGCATTTGAATATTGAAAAAAAATACAAGTTCCCCTTCACTCCAAGCAGTTGCAACTTTATTCAAAAACATGAGGAATTTGAAAACTTCAGCGTTAAAATCGGTGAATAATGACGAAAAATATCATGCAATCGTCATTTTTATGGCGAATAAGGGAATATTTTCAAATGTTATTTGTAACTTTACGCCGTTATATTTGAATTGTGTGACAATGGAAAGAAAGTTGAACAGAATCAAAACGGCATTGGTTGATCAAGGTAAAACTAATAAGTGGTTAGCTGAGCAGTTAGGCAAAGATCCTGCTACTGTTAGTAAATGGTGTACCAACGTCAGCCAACCATCATTAGAAATGATGATGAGGATTGCCAAGCTTCTGAATGTTGAGATGAACGATCTTGTTCGTTTGGAAGCGATGCCTGATCCAGTAGTTAAAAGTGATAAAACAAATAAAAAATAGCTATGGCAAAACGGTTCTTTACTAATCGAGAGGGCAATACGCTTATGAAAGAGTTCGAGGGCTTGCTTGAACACAATTCATCTATTAAATGTTTGGATTCTGTCGTAGGTTTTCTGCGAGCATCTGGATATTTTACGCTTCGCCCATTTCTCAACAATATCAACAAAGTTCGCATCCTCATTGGTATAGATGTAGATAAGTATATCGCCAATGCACACAACAAGGGACAATTGTTCTTTGGTGCAGAGGAGGAAGTCAAGCAAGATTATCTCGCACAACTTCGGAAAGATATTGAACACTCAAATTATTCTAAAAATGTTGAGGAAGGTATCTTTCAATTAGTAGAAGACCTTGTCAATGGGAAATTGGAACTTCGAGCTCATCCTAGCAAAAAAATCCATGCAAAGATATATCTATTATATCCTGAGGATTACAATGAATATACATTCGGTGCAGCAATCACTGGTTCAAGCAATCTAAGCGGTAATGGTTTAGGCATTAGCCAAGAAAAGCAATACGAGTTTAACGTTAAGCTTACGGATTATGAGGATGTAAAGTTTGCCAAAGATGAATTTGAAGAACTTTGGAAAGAAGCAGAAGGCTGTCCTATTACGGCAGAGGATATAAAAGCAGGTCCGATTCGGCAAACCTATTTGAATGGTGATGTAACTCCATACGAACTTTACATAAAGATGCTCATGGAGTATTTCTCTGATAGAGTTCTCGCAACGGATGCTCATGATGCCTTTGACATGCCAGAGGGTTATGACAAATATGAATACCAGACGGATGCTGTTGTTGAAGGTTATAAGAAATTGTTAAAGTATGATGGTTTCTTCCTTGCTGATGTTGTGGGTCTTGGTAAAACTGTAATCGCTACAATGATAGCAAAGCAGTTCTGTATCGACAATGGTTATGAGAACACAAAGATTCTTGTTGTATATCCTCCTGCTGTTGAGCAAAACTGGAAACAGACATTCAAGGATTTTGGGCTTGACAAATATACACGCTTCATTAGTAACGGCAGCCTTAAGAAGGTACTTGATGAAGACAACTATGATTATTGGAATGCTGATGAATATGACCTTGTCCTTGTTGACGAGGCGCATAAATTCCGTACACATACTAATTCAGCATTTACAGAGTTACAGGAAATTTGTAAAATGCCTAGAGTTGAAACTGGAAACATTCCAGGATTCAAGAAGAAGGTTATGCTCATTTCAGCAACTCCAATGAATAATACACCAGCAGATCTTTATAACGAGATTCTACTTTTCCAAGACCCACGATGTTGTACAATTGATGGAGTACCAAATTTGACTTCCTTCTTTAGCCCACTGATTGTTGAGTTCAAGAAATTACGTCGTGACCCCAACTACGACCTGAAAAAATTCAAGGATCTTGCAGAGAAAGTCCGTGACCGCGTAATCAAACCGATTACCGTTCGCCGTACACGTACAGACATTGAGGCCATTCCTCGTTATTACAAAGATGTTCAGGGATTCCCAAAGGTTGCTCCCCCTGAGATGAAAACCTATGAGATGAATGATCGTATAGCCGATATGTTTGAAGCTGCAATGAATACCTTGGTAAGGGATTTGACTTATGCACGTTATCAGGCTATTGCATACTTGCTACCAGAAAAGAGCGAAGGACTCTATGATAATGCGGAATTGATTTCTCGCAGTTTGGCAAGTATTCGCAAGAATGGATTGGTAAAACGATTGGAAAGCAGTTTCTATGCCTTCAAAACTTCCATCGGCAGATTCCGTGATGCTAATATGAACATGATACGAATGTTCGAAAATGACCGTGTATTTATCGCTCCAGATCTTGACATCAACCATCTTTATGACCTAGGTCTTGATGATGACGAAATTGAAGAACGTCTGAATCAGAAGGCTGAGGAAAATCCGAAAAATGCAGTTTTCAAGGCAGAGGATTTTGAACCAGAGTTTATTGAAATGCTGCAAGCTGACCAACGTGTTCTCGAAGCATTGTGCGCTGATTGGGACACCGTTGACGTAGAAGGAGCAGATGATTCCAAGTTTGCCAAGTTTAACGACATTCTGAAACATGAACTTTTCAAAAAAGACCGCAATCCAGGACAGAAATTAGTCATCTTCTCTGAATCAGTTGATACTGTTGAGTATCTTGAACGTAGAATTAACCGAAAAGATGTTTTGGTTATCTCTTCTGGGAATCGAAATAAACTCTTCCAGACAATTCAAGAGAATTTCGACGCTAACTACAAGAAAAGTGCTCGCAAAAATGATTATAACATCATTATAACAACAGATGTCTTGGCTGAAGGTGTGAACTTGCATCGTTCAAATATCATCATCAACTATGATACACCTTGGAACTCTACCAAACTGATGCAACGTATCGGTCGTGTGAACCGTATTGGTTCTGAGGGCAAGAACATATACAACTATGTATTCTATCCTTCTCGTCAAGGTAATCAGATTATAAAGTTGAACCAGATAGCACTTTCAAAGATTCAAACATTCCACTCTACATTTGGAGAGGACAATCAGATTTATTCACAGGAGGAAATCATTGACCGCAATCTGGAGAAGTTGTTTACAGAAGGAATGAAGGCCGAGGAAGGTGAGTTTAATGAGGAAATTCCTTTCTATGAGGAACTTCGCTCACTCTATCTCAATGACCGTCGAGAATATAACCGTATAGCAAAGATGTCACTTCGTAGCCGTACAGGTCGTGACCCTCGTGAAATAGATGGTGTACAATTGTCACAAGATACACTGGTATTTCTCAAGACGAATATGAGAAAGAGTTTCTTCCGTTCTAGTGATGAGTCAATAGAAGAATTGTCTGTTGTCGATGCTCTCAAATATTTCAAAGCAGATACAGCCGAAGAGAACGTTGAACGAATAGAACATCATCATGATCACGTACTGAAAGCACTAGAAAAGTTCCGTCAACTGCGTAATCAGGAGCAAGTTGAGGAAGAGACAATGACACAACAGGCAGGTTCTGCCATGGGTGCCCAGGTCGGTATGGCTGCAAACTTGCTGAATTTATTTTTGCCTGAGATTCAAGACCAATCCATATATCAGCAAGTAGTTCAACTTCGTGTCCTTGCTGAACGAGGCGTTATTACTGTAATTGCTAAGCGTTTACAACGTATGCAAAAAGAAATGACTCGTGGAAAACTAAAGCATGATGATGCCCTTTCTCAAATCATTGATATGGCAAAGAAGTACAATGCTTACTACCTTAGCAATGAAGAGTTAAAGCATGAAACTGAGACAGAAGCAGATATTATTTTAAGTGAATCATTCAAATAAAACAAGATATGGATTACCGTTCAGTTATTGAATCAAAATATAACCGTCAGAATTGGCAAGCTCTTCTCTATGATATTTTTCGTAATAAAGTCCAATTCTGGCAACAGCCACAGCCAGTTCCAGTTGACAAGGACATGGCTAAAAGAGCCCTCTATACAGGTAAGATCACTTTGCCTGATGGTCATGTTATTGCCATCTACGAAGTAGAACTTAGCGATAGTGTCATCATTGAGAGAAATCGAGCAGGCATAAGAAATCTACTATTGAGCAGTTGGCGAGGAATGGGATGCGCTGGAGCGTTCATGTTCTGCTTCCGTCAGAATGAAGCCGTATTACGTTTTTCTTACGTCAGTGAATCATTCGTCTTTGCTGAAGACGGTTCACTTACAAAGGAAAGTACCGATACTAAGCGATTCACTTATCTTCTGGGTGAAGGACATCGCAGCCGTACTGCCATCAAGCAGTTTGAAGACCTGAAGGAGAGTGCTCTTGACCTAAAGGCAATTACAAAGGCATTCTCTGTAGAAGCCCTTTCTGACCTCTTCTTCAAAGAATACAAGAAGCAGTATGAGGACATCATCGAGTTCATCACTGGTAAGCGCATGGTCAAGGTCAACAATAAGTGGGAAGAACAGATTACTTGTCAGCCATGTCGTGAGATTATGCAGGAGTTCAGCCAGTTCCCTGATGCAGAAAAGGCAGTACGTGACTATGTAAAGAAGCTCATGGGTAGATTGGTCTTCATCCAGTTCCTTCAAAAGAAGGGGTGGATGGGATGCTCTGCTGGTGAAGCCTGGAATGATGGAGATAAGGAGTTTGTTCAGAACCTCTTTGCTAACACCTCACACAAGAACACCTTTGTGGATGATGTACTTGAACCACTTTTCAATGACATCAATACGAAGCGTAATGGCGATATAACAAGCAGCCAGAATGTGGGTAATGGCATCAAGATTCCATATCTCAATGGTGGACTCTTCGAGAAGGATGACTATGACAAGACCAACTTCCCTTTGCCTGCCAAGTACATGAAGAATCTCCTGGACTTCTTCGCTTCGTACAACTTCACAATTGATGAGAACGATCCTGATGACGCAGAGATTGGGGTTGATCCAGAAATGCTTGGTCGTATCTTTGAGAACTTGCTTGAAGACAATAAGGATAAGGGTGCATTCTATACTCCAAAGGAGATTGTTCAGTACATGTGCCGTGAGTCGTTGATTGCTTACCTTCAGACAGATATAAATGACAATCAGATTAAGGATTCCATTCGTCAGTTTGTAACGACATACGATGCTTCTGTATTATCAGAAGAATTGAAAGAGACTGTTGACCAAAAACTTAAAGATGTCAAGATATGTGACCCTGCCATCGGATCGGGTGCATTCCCTATGGGCTTGCTTCGTGAGCTCTATGCTTGCCGTAAGGCAATCGAAGGTATTGATGACGAGACAGCGGTAAGCATCAAGACTCATATCATCCAGAACAACATATATGGTGTGGATATTGAGAAAGGTGCTGTTGACATTGCTCGTCTTCGTTTCTGGCTTGCACTTATTGTTGATGAAAAGAATCCTCATGCTCTTCCAAACATGGACTTCAAGATTATGCAGGGAAATTCTCTTCTTGAACAATATGAAGGTGTTGAACTCTCTGGTATGTCGCTGAACGAGCAGAAGAAACGCAAGGCTAAAAAGGGGCAAGCATGGCAAGCAACTTTAGCATTTGACGAAAAATTTGCTCTTGACAACATACAGCATGCAATCAAAGAGTACTATCTTACTGATGATCACAATGCTAAATTGAGTCTTCGTAGTATTATCAACGAAAATGTACGCAGCTATATTATCAATCTGAAGGGATGTACACCTGACGTACAACGAAAAATAGAGAAACTCCCAATTCCAAATGACCAATTCTTCCTTTGGCATATATATTTCAAGGAAGTGTTCGATAATGGCGGTTTTGATATTGTCATCGGTAATCCTCCATACGGAGCAGATATTGATAATCTTGTAGATGTATATGGTAGGTTATATCCTGAAACTTCTCATGGTTATAAGGATATTTATAAATACTTCTTTGATTGTTTCTTAAACAAAGCAAAGGAGAATGGTATTCTATGCTATATAACACCAAACACATTCTTGCGTCAACCAAGATATGGAGATCTTAGAAGGGTCTTGTTGCGATATAATCTGGAGCAGATTCTTGACTTAGGAGAGAATATCTTTGAAGAGGCGGTTGTAACAGTTGCCGTAACACTTTTGCGCTGTTCTGATATAAAAAATCAGGTTTCTTTTGTAGATCTTACTAAGGTAATCAACAACAGTAATGCAGAGGAAATCCTGTCAACATTCTCATTTATCTCATTAGATCAAAATAAATGGGATAAGACACCTAATAACATCTTTATAGAAAACATCGTAGAGTTGACAACAGAGACGGTTTCTCTTGAAGATATTATGAAGTTTAAGGATGCAGGAATAAACTATCAAAGAGTAAATGTGGGACTGGCTCAAAAAGGCAAGTCAGATTTGAGTAGTCGACTAATGTATGAAGGCGAAAGAGAATCTTCCTCACATATAGAATTCTGGAAGGGAACGGATATAAATGAATATTACATCGCTCCTACAACTGGTAGATACTGTCGTCCAAACATCCAACTGGCAAGCAACGAACGTGTTATATTAAATGCGGATTATTTTGCTATAGCTCCAAAGTTAATTTGGAGACAGACTGCACCTTATCCAATTAGCACTGTTGATTATGAAGGTGTTTGGTTTGGGCGAAGCATCCAAGCTGGAATAATAGATCCAAAATATACTTCAAAACTATCGTACGAATATCTTTGCGGTTTATTGAATTCTAAATATCTAAGATACTTGTATGAACAAAACGTGAAAGAAGGAGGTCGTGTGTTCCCACAAGTCAAGTTGGAAAAACTTAAACCTCTGCCTATTGTGATACCATCAGCAGAACAGAAAGCCGAAATTGAGGAATTGGTTACAAAAACCATATTGGCAACAAGCAATGGTGATGTTGATAATGCACAGGAACTAAAGGCAACCATTGATAAAAAGGTATTCGAACTCTATAAAGTAGATCCTTCATCTATTGCGTAAATAAAATTAATCTGCTGGCACATGGTCAACAGCGTGTCAGCAGGTCAAATCCGACAAATATGGCTACTCTAAAAGAACTTTACACCACATTAAAGTCACTCAGGGACATGAATCTTCCTGTTGATGACAAGTTGCTTAAAGCGGCAGACAACCTTGAAGAGAAAATAATCAAAGAGGAAATCCTGCCAGCACTCAGCCAGAATATTGAGCCACAACTGAGTGAGATTCAGCGCGATCTTGTTCTTGTGGTTGAGTATCACCCAGGCGAACCTCTCAGCGTTGCACTTTCACGAAAGACGAAGATAAGTGAGATTATTGATGCTAAGACTTTGACGCCAAAGTCAAGCAAGCCTGTGTCAAGTTCTGAGAAGCCTGCATCCGTTGAGCCACATGAGCCAACAAGGCATATCGAGAATCCTACAAAAGGCTTGCGTGTCACCTTCCCAGATGGCACAGTAATCTGGCATAAGGCAGCAATAAACACGTTTGTCGATGCACTCCGAAAAGTAGGGCTTGACCGTATTCCAAAGGTCGGTATCGAACATGGTGGCTACAATCTTGTCAGCAAAGACAAGCGTCCTCCTGTTCCTGGTCGAGTATGGCAGCACGAGGTTGATGGTTGGTATGTCTATTCCAACATCAGTAACGAGACAAAGGCAGATGACTTGAAACGAATATCCAAGTTCTATAAGTTAGGTCTGAAAGTCGAGGAAGAAAAGCCAAACAACTAATATACAATAGAATGGCAAGAGTGTCAATCCCAGAAATGGAGGCTACTGGTCATACACCAGAAACTGCATTCTTGCAAATAATGCTGCTTGCAGAAAGTGCAACAGAACGTTTGTCTGTCGGTCATCGGAAAAATGATCTGACAGATGCCACTGGCACATTATTGGCTATGGGGAAAAAGTTTCTGAAACAGGCATACTCACTTCAAACATTAGCTGATTTAGAACAAGATGCTATGTCTTGCTATGGATTGATACGAATGCAAGCAGATAACCTCTGCGTTATGTATCGAATCTATGCCAACAAGAATGAAGATGAAACAACCTTCAGGTATCTGCTTTACTTCTTGGATGGTAACAGACAACGTAAAGAAACACTGAGTTGTGATTATCAATATGATGGGCATTGTACAAAGGAAGAGTATGATTCAATTCATAAACAAGTAGGCTCTGCAATTGCGAATGCCGAAAGTGTGATAAACACTTGCTTGAAGTTACTTGATAATCATCCGTATAAGACTCTGAATCCAACTCTGTTTCAGAAGATTGTAGATGCTGGTAACTGGAAGTATGAAACGTTTGATGCAACTCTGACAAAACCCAAAAGGCAGACTTGGGAAGACTTGTATGCGCAAATAGATATTCGTCAGAACATTCAGTCTTTCTACTCATATACATCCCAATATGTTCACGGATTGAGTAATTCTTTGTTATTGGGTGAAACGTCTGATGATTTCTATGCAATCAAATGTATTGGAATATCATTGCTTGGTAAGTACTTGGAACTTCTGAACTTGCTGTTCGGTAAACAAATTGTCGTTAATGCAGCAGCACCAATGGTGATGGCTTTTATTCAAAAATGCATGGATGAGTATTTGTCTGGGAAAAAGAGTAAAGAATGACGATACTGTGAGGTACTTGTAAAACGTTAAAAAGGGTCAAAGTGTCTTGCTATTGTAATGATTCATCTTATCAAGATTGACAACAAAACAAACAGCCCCACTGATTTTCAGCAGAAATGCCGATTGTCAGTGGGTTTGTTGTTCCCAAAATGAATCCCACAAGGCATGTGGGGAACATTAGATTACTTCGTCCAGTGGTAGTGACAGTCGAGCATCAGGAAGATAGCCAAGCCGAAAATTACGAGTCCAAGGACAAAGAAGAACCAGAAGAAATACTGCACATAGTGTCCGAGGTAGGTTCCGTCGTACTCCTTGTACCTTTCCTGAACCCTTCTGCGTTCTTCATAAAACATTTGATTGACCTCACGGATATGCTTCTGCATCTGAGTGGTCATCCATTCATGTTGTTTGTCGAACATGTCCTGAATCTTCTTCCAGTCAACATCATCGACTCTGACTGAAACCTTCAACTTGGTTGGGGCATCCTTCAGAACATTGTCGATGTGGGTGTTGATGGTGTCAACCTTACCACTGATAGTGTCAACGGCATTGCCAAGGGCAGTCTGAGCTGAATTGTACTTGCGGATGGCAGACTCCAGTTGAAGAGTTGCATTGATCCAAGTGTTGGTCGCTTTGTCAATGTTCTCACTCAACTGCCTGAGTTCAGGCGCACGACTGACAACAGCATCCTCGGCATCATGCTCTTCAATCTCTTCCTGGACTTCGTTCATCATGTCATCGAAGTCAGGCTTCTGCTCGTCATCTTCGATGAGTTCTTCTACATGTTTTGTTCTTCTCATTGATATGTGGGATTTGTTTAACGGTGAAATGAACGTCTTTTCTGCGGTGGCTTGCACATGGCATGAGCCATCTGGAGGCAACGGCGAGCCCTCTCACGTTCGTCTTCGTCATCATCTTTGCCCCATCCAGAGGAAGGAGCAGAACCACCACCGCCACAAGATTCGGACACGGTTGTCGATGCATCAATCATATCAAGGAAGAGAAGCATACCTACATGAGAAATGTCCTCCCTTGATGCACTCATATCAGAGTCAGGAACCTGAACCTCATTGAGGAAGATGTCCTTGACCGTGTTCGGAATATAGATTCTCTTCATTTCACCGCCAACATTGACATTGAAGGCAGTCTTGGTTGCAACTGGCAATGGCTTAGAATTGGACTGGGTAGGTTTCGTTGTCTGAGCAACAGGGCGAGCAGGGCGAGCCGGTGAGACGGAAGGTGAAGCAGGTCGCATCTTGACCTGAGTAGGTTTAGGATGCATCTTCTTCCAAGTGGCTTCAAGCTGTGATACCATGAACCTTCGACCGATGGTAGAAGCCTTGAATAATGAGGCATTTTTGCCGATGGTATAGCCCACAAGTTTGCCATTAGTATTGTCATACTTGGGCTTGACCTCATAGCCCTTCATGCGAAGCAAATTGAAGTATTTGTCAATGTCAAAACTATCCATCTTCTGAAGGGTATATTCGCAAAACTCCGCAATCTCATCCTTGCGCATATCACGAACCTCCTGAGGTTGCTCCCAACCATGCCTTGCGTTGATAATTTCCGCAGCCCTCATTGCTCTGATGTGAACATCGTGAACATCATTGGTCTTGCCGTCATTATCCACACGGCAACAGTCAAGATGCAGGTGTAAGGTTCCAGACTTGGAATCCCGATGCAAGGCTGCAACACTCATAGAATTGCTGAAATTGGTCTTGACCTTCTCCTTGAAACCCTTGGGTAAAAGTCCGACTGAATCCAAAGCTTCCAATCCTTCATCAGCGAGGTTTGCCCAGTCATCCAAGGTGTAGTTCTCAGACTCTTCCTTGGATGGGGAGAGTACAAACGTGGTCATGAAGCGTTCCAACTTTCGCCCAACAGTCCTGTCCTGTTGATGCAACTGGCAGTGATGCTTCATCCGATACCAGATTTCGGTGGCATCGAGATAGTCAGGCATGTGGTTTACCTTGACCACGGTTGCATTCTCCTTCTCCATTGCGTACCTTGCGGCATTGCCGCCATAGGCTACTGGTCTTGCGAGTATGATCATTCGTCTTCTTGAACTTTGGTCAGTACAGGAGAAGTAAGGTTGTCTTCGATGCTATACCAGTGTTTGATGAGTCGTTCAACGGCTTCAATCCACCACTTCATGAACTTTGGAGATCTGAACATCTTCTGCTTTTCCTCGGGTGAAGCATCGTGCAACTTGCTGCGGACTTTTATCAAGTCGGTACGTGACTCAGTCAGAGAGTTAAGGGCTTTGCTCTCTTCTGGAGTGAGTCGCTGACGTGGGTGATGCTTCTTGCCTGTCTCAACAAGATACTTGCCTATGCTCATACCACATTCTTTGGCGAGTCTTTTCAGTTCCTTCCAGTCCTTATCGGTACAGCGGAAGGAATGCACCCTTGTGGGTGTCTTCTTGATAATCTTCTTTTTCTTAGCCATATCTATGAATATGATTAAAGGGATGAAAATAAATCAGTTAAAAAGAAGGACAAAGGTCTGCGAGCCTGCGAGTAGCCCGAGAAACTTTTAGGACTGCATAAATTTGGTCACAAATAATGTAGTACAAAAGGATTTCTCGAAAAGTACCTCTTAAAAATCGGTCCTTTTACCTGCTAAGTTCCCGTCAGGGCTTAGAAGGTCTTTTCGGCTTGCCGTGCCGTCCTGTATCGGTAAACGTCCTTTGGGATGGTTTGGCGGTGCAGGTCGCATTTCTGAGTCCTCAGACGGCTATTTGTTGCCGTTCTGGTTGTAGTAGCCGTTAGGCTTCTGATAGCCGTTGAAAGGCGGTCTCTGAGTGCCGTTAGGCTGCTGTGGTTGACATCCTGACTGCTGTCCTCCCTGTTGTGGTGGAGTGTGCTCGTTCTGCTTCCCTTCATTCTGCTTGCCATCGGCTTCACCTTGGGGCGAAGGGCTGTCAGCAGACTGAGGGGAATTGTTTTCAGGAGGTGATGGTGACTTGTTGCCATCTGCTCCAGACTTACCCACATTGCCACTATCATTAGATTGTGGTGATTGGTGCGACACATTGCCAGATTCAGAAGGATGCTTGCCCTCGGCAGAGTCCTTGGATTTGTCATCGGCAGAAACGGAACCTTCCTTGTCCTTCTTCTTGTCATCAGGATCCTCAGTGATGATGACCTTGGAGGCAGGAACTTCCGCATGGATGATTGCCGTACTGTCGTTATTGCGCTTTAAGGCAAAGGCATTCGACACGAACTTGGCTTCGACGTACCAACCTGAGAGACAATGAAGGGTGTAGATGCGGTTATCTTCCACTTCCTGAGAAGAGAAAATGCCCACTGCCTCCATAGCATCCAACAGCTTTGGAACCGTCTTGCGGTCTTTGTCCCAGAGTTTGGCAAGTTGGGTATTGTCAACCATAACCTGACCAGCCAAGATTTCTACCTGCTTGGTCTTGCTGATTTGCACAAGTTTTGGAACTGGCTCAGCAAGATCCACAAGCGACATGAAGCATTCCATACGGTCAATCTTGTACTTCTTGCTTCGAAGATGCTTCAACTGCTCTTCTGAGAAGGTGAAGCAACGATGTAACTTTTTATCGTCCATAGTCTATGATATTTGAAAAAAGTAACCGAATAAAGGGAAAAGGAATTTTCCATCAAAAAGAAAGACATCACTGGATAAGTTCAACCAGGGATTTCTTCATGTCATCATCAATGACTCGGTATCGTGCAAAAGCAACGCTGCCTTTGGCATGACCTGACATCGAAGCAACCAAATCAGGGTCTTTGACCATTCGGTAAAGATTACCGATAAAAGTCCTTCGTGCAAGATGAGATGTAGCCACATCTGAGATTGGCTTCTTCTCTTCAAGCCGTGTCTTAGGGTTAATCACAGTGACAACACGATTTACCTTGGCACGCTTCAAGATTCTACGGATGGCATCGTTGAACTTGAAGTTATAATGCTTGGGGAAGATTGGTTCATAATCACCATGGTTATGACCATCAAGGATAGCCATAGCCTTGGGGATAAGAGGAACCCTTACAACGTTACCTGACTTGCCCTTGGTCTTGATGGGGATATATTCCAGAACACCGTCAATAATGTTCTTGGGGGTGAAGGTCACAAGATCACTATGACGGCAACCGACCATACACTGAAACACGAACATATCACGATACTCAGCAAGTTCTGCATCATCCGTGAGGTCTGCATCCAGAACTTGGTCACGCTCCTGAATGGTCAGGAAATATGGAGTACCATAGAGAGCCTTGGGCATGTCATATCCAAAGAAGGGGTCATTGTTTGTGACTCCCTGCTTTCGTACCCAGTTGCAGACGGTACGCATCAAGGTCATGTTAGTGACGATGGTATTCATAGATATGTCATAGTCAGAAGACAGGAAATCCGCAAACGCACGAAGATCATCGGCAGTCATGCTGTCAATGTTCATCGGGTGTTTGTGTTCATCCTCAAAGCGAGTAACCTTGTCAATCAGGCATCGGGTGTTACACTCCTGATGCTTGTTGAATTTCTTGTTCTGAAGGTATCTCTCTGCCCAGATGACAAAAGATTTGCTTACCGCCATGCCACTGCCCATGCAATAGGCATTGGGGTGGTGATAGGCAAATATCAGTCGTCTGAGCCAGTCGGAGTTTGCTCCGATATAGTATTCCCTGGTTATGATACCTGTAATCTCCTTGACCTGTGCGTCAAAGAGGTTTCTGGTATCGTCATCCACAAGATTGACACGGCTCTTGTAGCCCTGTCGTTCTTGGCTCCAGTGATTGGGATTGATCTGAAGTTCGCTTGCGCACTTGACATCAAGCCCTTTGTCTCGGACACGGAAGTACACCGAAGCACGGCTGTCGAGGTCGTTCTTCGATGTATCTTTCTGACGTATGTAAGCGGTAACTCTCATTGATATGTCTATGATATGACAAAAGGGAAAGAAGAAACTATCTGCGGAAATGCAGGTGTCGATGCACGGGATAGTCCGAAGCAATGTTCTTCAGCTGCTGTTCAAGTCGCTCGTTCTGGTACGGAGTGAGCGCATGGATAGCCTTGATGCAGACACTCTGCACAAGCATGGTTCGTCTGCCGATAGTGTTCTCTTGGTCAATGCCCTTGTTGGCATGTGAAATCTCGCACAGTTCGTTGAAGGCATCCTTCATACTGTGATAGCCTGTGCCATCCTTGGCATAGGTAATGGCAAGGCTGGCTACCTGAGCCAGTTTGTCATTGTACTGCTGTTGATTGAAATCCTGATTCATATACTCATTGATTAGTGGTTGGCGAGTTCGTTCAGCTTCTGGACTGCAGCCTCCTTGGTCTCAGCCTCAGACATGTTGCGGTTCTGACGCATCCACTTCAGAAGTTCAGCCTTCTCAAAGTAGATGAGTTTGCCGTTAGGACGGAAGAAAGGAAGCTCATGGCGGTGGGTCATCTTGTAAAGACTGCTCTTTGATATACCCATGAAAAGGGCTGCTTCTTCAAGTGTCAATACCTCCTTGGCTACGTTGAGAGTGTTCTCCAGAACCTCGATGCGATGCTCAAATGACTCTACCTTCAAAAGAAGAGTCTCGTTGTCAATAGTCTTATTCATAATCTTGATATTTAATTATTTACGTTATCTTGAATGCTTGGTTTTGAGATAGCAAGCCCCTAAAGGTAGCGGAAACCACTACCTTGAATCAGGGCACTGCTTTTGATGAAAAGAAACTGGTTGTTATCCTGAATCGGCTCGTTAGCCGTTATTCGTTATCCTGTATATCTATGACCTTGCGAGGGTGTGTGTTGGTCGCTGCCGTTCGCTTGGTTCATGGAATCTTCTTGTTCTCGGTGTGTGGCTTGCGACTCCTGAATACCGTCTTGGTATTGGAGATAGCCTTGACCTTTTCCTCAGTCAGCACGTCTGCATAGACTGCGGTTGATTTGAGCGACTTGTGACCCATGAGTTTCTTGGTGGTCTCGATGTCACCAGTAGCCGCTTGGATCAAAGTGCCAAAGGTATGTCGGGAGGTATGGAAGGAGATTGTCTTCTGAATACCTACCTTCTTGGCTATTCTCTTGATGGCTGCATCCACATTGGCATGAGCAGGAAGGTGGAAAACCTTGTCTTCCTTCTTGGGTGGCATCCATGCTTCTGCGGTTGAGCAGATTGGGACGGCATTGAGTTCCTTGGTCTTCTTCTGGACGATTACAAGTGTGTTCGTTGCCTCGTTCCTCATGATGTTTGACCATCGCAAAGCCCTTATGTCGCTGATGCGTAGTCCTGTAAGGCAAGCAAAACCAAATGCCAACTGGGTTTCCCTGACTCCGTTAGTCTCTTCGGATGCCATGAAGAGTTTGAGTTCATCGGGTGTAAGGTACAGCTTGTGACCAGACTTTGGCTTGGAGATTGTGTCTTCCTTCTCCAACTGATAGAAGGGGTTTGCCTTCAACTTGCCAGTCTTGACTGCCTTGTTGAATACTGCAACAATGCGTTGCTGCATGTTCCGCAAACTGGCATTACTCAATGGCTTTGCCGTGACTCTCACATACTTCTGAGGTACATAGTCATTCTTCAGCCAAAGAAAGAATGCCTTAAACCATGTCTTATCGAACTTCATCAGAGTGATGTGAGGTCTGCGTTTGGCTTTCAGAAACTCCTTCATGCGTTCTTGAAGGTATTGAGTCTGCTCGACTGTCCTCTTGGAATATTCGGGATTGCCGTCCATCCACTCCATGTAGGTCTGGATCCAGTCAATGACCTCGGGAGAATCATCATCTGGAATGTCGGGTACGACCATCAAGTGACCTTTCTCGGGAATGGTCTCGGGATGAAGGATGCGCTCGGCACGAATCTCCTGCGCACGTTTCAAGGTAGCCTCGTTGCGTTCCTTTGTCTCTTGGTTAATCTCTGGGATTAGGTAGAGGGAAAGGAACTCAAACTTGCGCTTGCCATTGTCATAGATGTCAAGATACAGGCTCTTGTTGTCGTTTTCGAGGTCTTTTTGTCGAAGTGTGATGGTCATATCAATGATTGTTATAATTGGTTATACCACTGGGGTAAAACACCACCCTGGTTTATCAAAGGGGGTGCTTTCAAGTCACCTCCTTTACTTGAACATTCCATCAATGAGGTTGATGGCTTCCTCCTTCTTCTTATCTACGATTTTCGCATAGATTTCAGTGGTCTGAATATTGGTGTGACCCATCAACTTGCTTGTGGTGAACAGGTCTGCGCCAAGTGTCAGCATCATTGTGCCGAAGGTGTGACGTGAACAGTGCACAATTTAAGCAAAAGCAACGGAAGGTGAATATGAGAGGAATAAACTGCAAGTGGTTGAGAATGAGCAATATTTCATAATTCTGCCAATTGTCTGCAAAGCAAAGCCGAGCAGGATATTGAGTTATTTCAGTTACCAAACCGTTAGC
>ENA-ORRN01000105-ORRN01000105.1-human-gut-metagenome-genome-assembly--contig:-NODE-105-length-69348-cov-8.349646_pt1 | contig 69348 bp, 87 predicted proteins | sample MGYA00242174_ERZ509132 | MGnify/ENA primary metagenome ERZ509132 (study PRJEB26280, sample SAMEA2338671) | human gut metagenome | biome: human gut; feature: human-associated habitat; material: faeces... | reverse complement strand
GTCGCTAGCGTTCATCCTGAGCCAGGATCAAACTCTTCGTTGTTTAAATTGTTTTATCATATCCTCGCTCCGGAATCCGTTTATCGTAGTCCAAAGTCATACTTCTATTGACGGTATCGATCCGGAAAATTTCTTCTCCTAATACTTGTACTACTTGTTGAATTATGTAAATCTCTCAAAGAACTCTTTTGTCGCTTTCGTTTTGCGAACGTGGCTGCAAAGATAAGGACTTTTATTTTAAACTTCCAAATTATTCCGGAACTTTTTTTTCTAAAAGTTTGTTTCATCATTTTATACCGGCGTTCTCTCTCGAATGCGGGTGCAAAAGTAGTGCTATAAAACATAACCTCCAAACTTTTTCGGCATTATTTTTCAAGTTTTTTCTCATGGCTCAACAATCCTTATTTTTAATGTACGCACACGATAAAGGCACATATATTTATCTGTACTGATGTTGACAATAGCTGGATGGGCATGGAAATAGGTTTCAAGTTTCAAGGTTTCACGAACCCCTTTTCCTCACACACGCACAAGTACATATAATACAGTTCCTCATGATCGCTCCGTCCGCCTCGGGTAAAAACATCATGTCGTGGCTACGCAAGTTCTTCGAGGCTATCCATCCCGCATAACAAACATAAAGGGATTTATTTGAAACCTATATAATGTACGCATCGTGTGTGTGAAGAAAAAGGTTTCATGAAACCTTGAAACTTGAAACCTGCCTATAGTCATTTTTTAATTCGATACACGCATAAGCAAAGAAGAGCCATACGATAGACTTAATACCTTCGAGCCAATGACTTAAATCAAAGAGCGCAAAGAGCTAAGTCATCAAGCGCAAAGACTCAACTTCTCATCCCTCAAGTTCCAAGTCCTTTATGCACCTTAATCCACAACTAATTAAAAAATCTGATAACAGAACACGAATGTCCGCTCTCATCAGTCCGACACATTGAAGCGTATTCCCACAGGGTCATCATATTGTTTTTGCAGCTTATAAAGCTCGTCTCGCATGCGTTTCGTCACTGCCTCGTAACTGGGCTTACCGTAAAGGTTATTCATCTCGTGGGGATCTTCTTGGAGGTCGTAAAGCTCCCATACGTCGATGTCGTTGTAGAAATGGATCAATTTATAACGATCGTCACGTACGCCGTAATGACGCTTCACGGAATGCTCGGCGGGATACTCGTAGTAATGATAGTAAAGGGAGTTACGCCAGTTCTCCGGCCGCTCGCCTTTCAGCAAGGGAAGCAAGGACTCGCCTTGGATGTCGGCTGGGATGGGGACTCCGGCCAGTTCCAAAAAAGTGGGAGCGTAATCAATATTCTGCACGAGCTGCGGGATATCACCCTTCTTGCCACCCGGCAGACGCATCAGCAACGGGGTGCGGAAGGATTCCTCATACATGAAGCGCTTGTCGAACCAGCCATGCTCGCCCATGTAGAAGCCTTGGTCGGAGGTGTAGACGATCAACGTGTTATCCAGCAAATCGTTCTTCTCCAGATAATCGAGCACGATACCGATGTTCCGATCCACGGAATGGATCACCCGAAGGTAATCGTGCATATAACGCTGGTATTTCCACTCGGCCAGCTCCTTACCCGTGCGTTTCTTCGCCTTGAAGTCTTGGATGATCGGATCGTAATAGGCGTCCCAAGCGGCTTTCTGGTCCGGATTCATGCGGTTATAAAGCTCACGGCCGTACTTCTCCAGATCGGCGTTGGAGGAATGGATCTCGTTCTCCTTATCGGCCATTTTCAAGTCGTATACGATATCCATATCCTTGATGATGCTCATCTCCTGCTCCGAGGCGGCGATGCGGCCGGCGTAATCGTCGTAGAAGTTCTCGGGCAGCGGGAAGGTCACATCGTCGTAAAGACGCAGGTCGCAGGTATCGGGCATCCAAGTACGGTGCGGAGCCTTATGGTGCAGCAGGAGGCAGAAAGGCTTGCTCTTGTCTCGTTTATTGTCCAGCCAATCAAGAGCCAGATCGGTCGTGATGTTCGTGGCGTACCCTTCGATCTGACGCTTCTCGCCGTTATCGATGAAGATGGGGTTATAGTAATCGCCTTGGCCTACGAGGATGTTCCAGTAATCGAAACCGGTGGGATCGGAGGTGAGGTGCCATTTGCCGATCATGGCGGTTTGGTAACCAGCTTTACGCAATAGCTTCGGGAAGGTCTGCTGCGAGCCGTCGAAGGTATGGGCGTTATCGATGAAGCCGTTCTTGTGGCTGTGCTTGCCGGTCAGCATGCAGGCACGGCTGGGGCCACTGATGGAGTTGGCTACGAAGCTATTGGTGAAACGTACGCCCTCGTTTGCGATGCGGTCGATGTTGGGGGTTTGGATGTATCGCTTGTCGTAGGCGCTGATGGTTTGGAAGGAGTGATCGTCCGTCATGATATAAAGGATATTCATGGGCTTGGCGGGCTGCCCGGACGTATTCTCTTTTTGGCTACAGGAGGTGGAGGCTATCGCCGCCAGACCTGTCAGAATGAATAGTTTATTTGTTTTCATGTATTCCGCTTAGATTTATGTTGTTTTGATTGATTTTGTCTAAATACACTCAGCTACAGACTTGTAGAGACGGGGCATGCCCCGTCTCTACAATTGGTGATATTAACCTTGGTGATATTAGCCGAGGAGGTCTTTCAGCTTGCCTTCGGATTGCAGCTTCACGATCAACTCGCCAAACAGAGTATTCGTCCAAGCGAACCACGAGCGGGTGTAATCGGAAGGATTGTCCTTATGGAAAGACTCGTGCATGAAGCCCGTGCCTCCGTCCGTATCACGAAGCGTCTCTATGCAATACCGGATCTCCTTCTCGTCGTTGGAAGTCGTAGCACGCATGATCAAGCTCATCGGCCAGATATAGTTGAAACCGATATGCGGACCGCCGATGCCCTCGCCGGCCTTTCCCTTGAAGAAGTAAGGGTTGGAAGGGCTCAGCACCAAGCGGCGGGTATTCTGGTAAATCGGGTCGTTCACGTCCACGCAACCCAAGAACGGCAAGGCCAGCAAGCTCGGAACGTTAGCGTCGTCCATGAAGACACGGCTGCCGTAACCATCTACCTCGAAGGCGTACACCTTACCGAATTCCGGATGCTCCACGATGGCATATTTCTTCACGGCCTCCTCTACCTCACCCGCCAACGCCTCGCAACGACCGGCCAAGTCCGTGTTATTTCTTACGGCACGAAGAATCTCAGCCACCTGACGAAGCGAGGTGATAGCGAACAAGTTCGATGGCACCAAGAAGCCAAACAGCGTAGCGTCGTCGGAAGGACGGAAAGAGGAGACGATCAGGCCCACCGGATTCACCGGGCTACCCCAACCATCGTTCAAGAGGGTATCGCCTTGGCGGTCCGTCACACGGGAGAAACGGTACGGCCCGAGGCTGTCCTTGCGCTGTTGCTCACGGAAAGTACGGTAAACGGCCTCCATCGCCTGCTCCCATTTGCTGTCGAATACGGAGGTATCGCCTACTTCCTTCCAATAATGATACGCCAAGCGGATCGGGTAGCAAAGCGAGTCGATCTCCCATTTACGCTCGTGAAGCTCTTTCTTCATCTCCGTGCGGTCGCTCTCCCACTCGCTCCCGGTAGGGCCTTCGTTGAAGCCATTAGCGTAGGGATCGATCAGGATGCAGGCGGTCTGGCGATTGATAGCACCAACCAGCATCTGCCGCAAGTCCTTATCCTTCTTCGCCAAGGTGACGAAGGGGTAAACCTGCGCCGAGGAGTCACGCAACCACATGGCGTGAATATCTCCGGTGATCACGAACGTATCCGGCTTGCCGTCTACCATCTTGAACTCACAGGTCGTGTCCAAGGTATTCGGGTAGCAGTTCTCGAACATCCAAGCCAGTTTCGGGTCCTTGATACGGGCCTTGGAAGCCTTCAGTTGCTCCTCTACCGCCTTGGAGGTAAACTTACGGGCCTCGGGAGCCGGGCGCTTGCTGGCGTAATCGCCGGTCACCTTAGAGGCGATCGTGCTAAAACTCTTTTTATTGTCGGGCGTACTCACGGCGGAGTATACCTTCTCGCCAACCAACAGGCCGGCCAAGGAAATAGATCCTGTTTTCAGGAAATTACGTCTTGTAGTCATTTATATAGTTTTTATGGTATTATATTCCAGTGGCAAAGTTAAGAAAAAAAATAAAGGCTCCCAATCCTTTTCGGACCGGAGCCTTCGCCAACTCAATAATTCCTTAAATTAGCCTAAATACGATTTGAGGAGCTTGCTACGAGTTCCTTGTCTTAATCTTCTGATTGCTTTTTCCTTGATCTGGCGGACACGCTCTCTAGTGAGGCCAAATTTGTCGCCAATCTCTTCCAATGTCATTTCCTGACAGCCAATACCGAAAAACATCTTGATAATCTCACATTCTCTTTCGGTCAGTGTAGCAAGCGCTCGATCAATTTCCTTAGCCAATGACTCGTTCATTAACGACCGGTCCGCGATAGGAGCGTCATCGTTCACAAGCACATCCAAAAGGCTGTTGTCTTCGCCTTCCACGAACGGGGCATCCACGGAAATATGACGTCCGGACACCTTCAAGGTATCGGAAATCTTATCCACCGGGATATCCAACTCATCAGCAAGTTCCTCTGGAGACGGTCTACGCTCGTTTTCCTGCTCGAACTTGGAGAAGGCCTTGCTGATCTTGTTCAGCGAGCCTACTTGGTTCAACGGAAGACGCACGATTCTTGACTGCTCTGCCAAAGCTTGCAGAATAGATTGGCGAATCCACCATACAGCATAGGAAATAAACTTGAAACCTCTCGTCTCATCGAATTTCTCAGCAGCCTTGATCAAGCCTAAGTTACCCTCATTAATAAGGTCGGGCAAACTCAAACCTTGGTTCTGATATTGCTTAGCCACAGAAACGACGAAACGGAGATTCGCACGGGTCAATTTCTCTAACGCCCTACGGTCTCCTCTTTTGATAGCCTGTGCCAATTCCACTTCCTCTTCTACCGTGATAAGATCTTCTCGACCAATCTCTTGAAGATATTTATCCAGCGAAGCGCTTTCGCGGTTGGTAATGGACTTTGTGATCTTTAATTGTCTCATTCAATTTGTTTAATTGAGAATACGGGGTGCAAAGATAACCATTTTTGTTGAAAGAATTGGCTGGATGCACCCCACATCCAGCCAATTAAAAACCTTTAACAATCTTTTCACACCTATAAGACTACAGTCCTTGTTTATCTTATTCGGCAAGATCTATCGCATAGTACTTCGTACGTCCGTTCGGGTAGAAGCCTTTAATGAAGAGGCCTTGATCTTCCGTACGTCCTTGAAGTATGCTTTCCACAATCTTTTCCAAGTCTTCCGGAGCAGAGATCTTCTGGTTGTTTACAATCATGATAATGAAGCCTTTCTTTATACCGGCGTCTTTCAGCTTGCCGCTGGTCAGACCGGTGACCTCGATACCATAACTTACACCTAACTTACGTTTCTGCTCGTCGTTCAAAGCCTTGAACGCTGCGCCCATAACCTCTGCGCTGTCGCCACCCTTCACGACCTTGGTGCTACCTTGCGCATTACGGAGTTCTACCGTGAATTTCTTCGTGCTACCGTTGCGGTTGATCGTCAACTCTACCTTGTCGCCCGGACGGTATTTGCTGATCTGCTCTTGCAAAGCGCTAGACGATTTGATCTTCACGCCGTTCACGGCTACAATCACGTCACCCTTCTCGATTCCGGCTTCCTTAGCGGAGCTGCGCTCGGCGAAACCACCTACGTAAGCGCCCTCGAATACTTTCACTTTCTCTTTCTCAGCGTCGGGCACGTATTGCGGGTCTTGTATCAATACGCCTAATACGGCACGCTGCACGGTTCCGAATTGCTTCAAGTCGTTAGCCACCTTGCCGGCGATGCTGATGGGCACGGCGAAAGAGTATCCGGCGAAGTTACCGGTCTCGGAGTAGATAGCGGTATTGATACCGACTAACTCGCCTTTCGTGTTCACTAGTGCCCCACCACTGTTACCCGGGTTCACGGCGGCGTCTGTCTGTATAAACGACTCGATCTTGCTACGATCCTTGCCACCGGCGCCGATGTTGCCACGGCTCTTAGCGCTCACGATACCTGCCGTAACGGTAGAGGTCAAGTTAAACGGGTTACCTACCGCCAACACCCACTCACCTACTTTCAACTTCTCAGAATCACCAAAGGGGATCGTAGGTAAGTCGGTTGCCTCAATCTTGATCAAGGCGATATCTGTTGTCGGATCAGCCCCTATAATCTTTGCCGGGAATTTCCGGTTATCGTTTAAGGTAACCTCCAGCTCGTCGGCTCCGTCGATCACGTGGTTGTTCGTGATGATATAACCATCCGTAGAGATAATGACACCCGAGCCAGCGCCCACACGAGGTTGCTGTTGCGGACGTTGGAACCCTCCACGGCCACCGAAGCCGAAGAAATACTCGAACGGGTCCATATACTGCTGACCGCCGTCCCCGTTAGAGGCTTGCGCGTTAGCCGTGGCCTTGATATGGACAACCCCGTGGATGGCGCTCTCGGCGGCCGTAGTGAAATCGATATTCTCGGCGGCCACGGTTCCATAATTCGTCAATCGGTACGGTTGCTTGAAGGTATTCTCAACTCCGGAGGCCAACTCCGCCGGACGTTGATTCTTATTCATCAGGTAAGTACTCGTTCCGATCGCGGCACCAGAACTAATGGCTGCTATCAGAGCAACACCAAGCACATTCTTCCAGATATTTTTCATACTTTTCTTATTTAATTAAACACTTAAATTTAACAGTTTCTTTACGGCAAAGAAAACTCAAAAATTGTGCGGATATTCCATTTCCATCGTATTTTTTATCACTTTTAACGAGGCATCACAGGGGCTTAACCGCACTTAACAGTACTGTGTATTGCAAAGTACCTTTTTAACAATTAAACAGCAGACGAATTGACAGTTGACACGCGATAACTGACAGTCGGCAATCGATAAATGACAGTCGGTTACTGGCAATCTAGAATCTCTGTTCGTATAAAAAACACCTAGGAGACAGAATATGTTTACGGCTGAAAAAGAAAATGTTATCCTATCTCTCCTATGCGTCTACAAAATAATTGTCAACCGCCGACCGTCAACTGTCAACTAAAATACCTATCTTTGTCCTATCGCAGTCTGCTGGTCTGTCGCTCACCTTCGGGTGTGAGGAAAGTCCGGGCAACACAGAGCACCATACTTCTTAACGGGAAGCTGTCCGTGAGGGTAGAGTAACGTAACAGAGAATAACCGCCGGACTCGTCCGGTAAGGGTGAAAAGGTGAGGTAAGAGCTCACCGGGTCCCGTAGCGATACGGGATGCCGTACGTCTTATGGGTTGTAAGGTCATGTATACCGGCGCATGTAGGATGGCTCGTCCGATGCCGGGGGGTAGACCGCTAAAGCTTACCGGCGACGGTAAGACAAGATAAATGGCAGGCACCTCTTTCCAAAGAGGTACAGGACCCGGCTTATAGGCAGACTGCTTTTTTTATTTGCCAATTAAATCATGTGCCGATATGCCCAAAAACAAGCCACGGGAAGAAAAGAAACCTATTGGAGAACGGATCAGCGCATTATTAGCACGAACCATCCGTTTCGTTACCTACGACATTTGGCGGATTACCGAGAATGAAGTTAGTGGGCTGAAGGAGATTTATATCAATATCATCAAGACGGTTATACTCGCCGTGCGGGGTTTCCAGAGCGAGAACCTGCAAACCAAGGCGTCGGCGCTTACCTACAGCACCTTGTTATCTATCGTACCTTTGCTGGCCGTATTATTAGGTATAGCTAAGGGCTTCGGTTTCCAAGGGACGGTACGGCAGGAGTTGTTCGATTATTTCCCCGGGCACGAGATGGAGCTGAACAAGGCGTTCGAGTTCGTGGAGAGCTATCTGGCGCAGGCGCAGGGGGGAGTGATCATCGGGGTCGGTTTGATTTTATTGTTTTATACGGTGATCAACTTGATCTCGTCCGTGGAGGATACGTTCAACGACATCTGGCAGATCCAGAAATCCCGTCCGTGGTACCGGAAGATATCCGATTATCTGGCCTTATTCCTCGTGCTGCCGGTGCTGATGACGGCATCCAGCGGTTTGTCCATCTTCATGTCTACCTTGCAGAACTCGTTCTTGGGGCAATACTTGTTTTTTACGCCACTCGTAGAGCTGTTCTTGCATATAGCGCCTTATATTATCACGACATTGGCTTTCACGGGGCTGTACGTCTCCCTGCCGAATACGAAAGTAAGGTTCGTGAACGGGTTGGTGGCAGGCTTTATCGCTGGTTGCGCCTTCCAGTTGTTCCAATTTATTTATATCAGTGGGCAGATTTGGGTGAGCAAGTACAACGCTATTTACGGTAGTTTTGCCGCACTGCCTTTGTTGTTGCTTTGGTTGCAGCTTTCTTGGTTGATTTGCTTGTTTGGCGCAGAGCTGTCGTACGCCTCCCAGAACGTGAAGAAATTCAGCTTTGAGAGGGACAGCAAAAGTATCAGCCGCCGGTACAAGGATTTCTTGACCTTGCTGATCGCCTCGCTGATCGTCAAACGGTTCGTGAAAGGCGAGAAACCCTATACGGCCGACGAGCTATCCGACGCTTACCGCATCCCTATCCGCATAACGACACAGATCTTATACCTGCTCACGGAGTTGAACATCATCATCGAGGTGAACTACGGGAATGACGACCGTGTGGCATACTACCAGCCGGCGATCGATGTCAATAAGATCACGGTCAGCTACCTGCTGACCCGCATGGACGAGTATGGCTCCGAGAACTTTAAGATTGACACGAGCAAGCTTTTCAGCAAGGAATGGAAAGCCCTGCTGAAGACACGTGAGGATATGATAAAGGCAAACGACAATATCCTGCTGAAAGACCTATAGGGAATTGAAAATTGAGAATTGAGAATTGAGAATTAATACAGGAAATAGGGATTTGACGAGTGGGGCGGTATGGAAGGTGATCCTGCGTTTCGCTTTCCCTTTGCTGATCGGCAATCTGCTGCAACAACTCTATAACGTGACCGACAGCGTCATCGTCGGGCAGTTTCTGGGGAAAGAGTCGCTGGCGGCGGTATCGGCTTCCTTCTTCATCTATTACTTTATTATCTCGCTGGTGATCGGTATCGGGAGCGGTACGTCGGTGGTGATCTCACAGTTTTTCGGGGCGAAGGAGTTCGATAAGGTGCAGAAGGCCTTCTCCTCTTTCTTTATCTTCATGTTGGTCGCAGGGGTATTGCTGTCCATAGCGGGAATTATTTTTGCCGAGCCGATGTTCAGGCTGACGAACACACCGGAGGACGTGATCCCGCAGGCGGTCGCTTATTTTAGGATTTATGTAGGGGGTACGTTCTTGTTTGTCACTTTCAATAGCATTATCTCCATATTGCGGGGTGTCGGGGAGTCCGTGCGCCCCATGCTGTTTATCCTGCTTACCACGATTTTGAATATAGCCTTGGATTTACTCTTCATTGTCGTTTTCAAATGGGGGATCGAAGGGGCGGCACGGGCTACGGTGATCGCCCAAGGGATCGGCATGTGCGTGGCCCTAGGCTACGTGAACAACACCCATCCCCTGCTCTCTATCAAGAAACAGGATTTATTGTTCGATATGGGACTGTTCAAGGAAGGGCTCCGCATCGGGCTTCCCTCCAGCGTACAGCAATGTGCCATCTCGCTAGGATTGATTGCCTTACTGGGGATCGTGAACAGTTTCGGCACGGATACGCTCACCGCTTACGGGGCAGCGGGAAAGATCGACACGATCATCATCCAAGCGGTATTGACCCTCTCTGGGGCGCTAGCTGCTTTCTGCGGGCAAAACATCGGAGCTGGGCACTTGGACCGGGTACGTGACGGGGTACGATTCGCCATGCTTGTCAACCTATTGCTGGGTCTAGCAACCTTCACGGCCATCTATTTCTTCGGGGACAAGATGATGCTGGCTTTCACCAAGGACCCGGAGGTGATCCGGATTGGCAAGGAATATTTATTGATCATGGGAGGATTCTTTATCGTACACGGCGGCTTGAACGTCTTCAACGGGGCATTACGGGGAGCTGGCGATACCCTGTTCCCAATGGCAGTAAGCATCACTTGTCTTTGGCTGATACGCATTCCCCTCGCCTATTGGTTTAGCTCTATCTGGGGACGGAGCGGTATCTGGTGGGCCATCGGCGCCAGCCTTTGCATCGGGCTTACAATCACCTATATCTATTATAAATTGGGATTCTGGAAGAACAAAGGGCCTTTACGGAAGAAATAAGCATAGCTTATTATTCGTTTCCATCGGGGTCGCATCGCCCGATCGCTTGATTGAATAGAGAAAAAGTCCTCAAGTCAATGACTTGAGGACTTTTTAGTTGCGGAGGCAAGACTCGAACTTACGACCTTTGGGTTATGAGCCCAACGAGCTACCACTGCTCCACTCCGCGATATAGTCGCTATCATTTCTTGATTGCGAGTGCAAAGGTATATATTACATTCCAAACTTCCAAACATTTTCAAGAAATATTTTCAATTTGTTTGCGTACACCCTTCGCTATCGGGCAGTGAAGCCTTGTTAAGCAGCAATTTGACACTAGAAATTCTCGATCGTATCAAAACCGAATGGTTCATATAAATGCAGACGGTTTCTCAACGATTGTATCTCCGCCTGCAAATTCCGCATCCGGTCCAGCATATGATGAATGGCCTCGATTCCCTCGATGTTAATAGACAAGTCGTAATACATACGTGTGTATTGTTCCAGATCACGGAGCTGGGAAGAGAAGAGATACCTCTCTCCATCCGTGATATTAATGTCTATCAAACCTCCCTCTTCCAGCAAAATGATGAACGAAGGGTCTATATGGCATTTCTGGCAGTATTCACTGACAATAACTAAATCTGTTTGCATAATACACCTGTTTTTAATTTAGACTTTGTATTTCCCGGAACAAATCCTTCTGTTTCTCCGTCAAGTTGGTCGGCACCTCGATCGAGTACGTGACAATCAAGTCACCAAACTGCCCCTCCTTCTTGTAAACAGGGAATCCCTTACCTTTCAACCGGACTTTCGTATTGTTTTGCGTGCCCGGTTTTACTTTCAGTTTCACCTTGCTATCCAAGGTATCGATAATCTGCTCGCCACCCAAGACCGCCGTATAGAGGTTCAAGGGGACGGTCAGGTACAGATCGTCTCCCACCCGTTTGAAACGGCTGTCGTCCGGAATAATGAACGTGATGTACAAATCACCGGCAGGTCCTCCATTCATGCCCGGCCCGCCTTGGCCTTTCAGCTTAATGGTTTGCCCGTTGGCTACGCCGGCGGGAACCGTGATACGCAGGTTCTTGCCGTTCACGGTGATCACCTGCTTATGTGTCTTGGCCGCATCCATCAAGGATAAGTGCAATTCGGCCGTGTAATCCTGTCCACGGAACCCATGATTAGAATGGCCACCGCCACCCCGGCGGGAACCAAACATAGACTCAAAGAAATCCGAGAACTCTCCATCATCGCCGGAGGAGGACCAATACGTACCTCCGCCGTTCGAGAAGCCACCGCCAAAGCCGCCACCTTGCTGGCCATACTGCTTCCGTTGAGCCTCGAACTCATCCGCATGTTTCCAATTCTCCCCGTACTGGTCGTATTTCTTACGCTTTTCCGGATCGCTAAGCACCTCGTTCGCCTCATTGATCTCCTGAAACTTACGATGGGCGTCGGGATCGTTCGGATTCAAGTCAGGGTGATATTGCCGAGCCAACTTCTTATAGGCTTTCTTGATATCATCCTGAGAAGCGTCCTTGTTCACCCCCAAAATCTTGTAATAATCGATATAGGCCATAATCTGATATGTTTAGTCTATTTTTCTCATATAATTATATAACAATAAACATACCAAGGATAGTTTTGGTTAGTGAAAATTTACTTAAAACGTTTTTAATCGTACACGCACGGAATTAAGATTGTCCGTAGATAGAAAAGGCTCTAGCCGGGATCATCAGATACCGCTAAAGCCTTTTATGGATAGGAAATTCTTCGAACCTTATTTAAACTGCATCATCTTGCTGATATACTTCCCGACAATATCGAACTCTAGGTTCACTACCGTACCTTTCTCGATCTGGCAAAAGTTCGTGTTATCGTGCGTATAAGGGATGATAGCGACTTGGAAACTGTTTTGCTGGGAGTTGCATACCGTCAGACTGACGCCGTTCACGCAAACGGAGCCTTTCTCCACGGTCATATACCCCTGCTGGGCCATCTCCTTATCAAAAGCGTACTCGAACGTATAGTACCAGCTGCCGTCCGCCTCCTTCACCTCCGCACAAACGGCAGTCTGGTCCACGTGCCCCTGTACGATATGCCCGTCCAGACGGCCGTTCATCAACATGCTACGCTCCAAGTTCACCTTATCGCCCACTTTCAGGTTCCCGAGGTTCGAACGTTCCAAGGTCTCCTTGATAGCGGTAACCGTATACGTATCTTCCGTCATGCTTACCACCGTAAGGCAAACGCCGTTGTGAGCCACGCTCTGATCTATTTTCAGCTCATTCACGAATGAGCACTTCATCGTCAGATGAAGGTTTCCTTTATCGGATTGGAGGGCTACTACCTGAGCCGCTTCTTCTACAATACCTGAGAACATAATCAAATCGTTTTTAGTTTGTACTCCCAAAACTGTTATTTATTCATGGGCAAAGATAACGCCTTTGAGGTAATAAGCCCGATAAAAAGGAAGTTATTAAATGTTTTTAATTTACGATATTATTTATCGTCCAAGGAGACCAAATCATACCGCTGGCTTCCCATACCCAACGCCTCCGCATGCTCGACGATATGGATGCCATGGCGGGATTCCATGCGCTCGATCAAGTGGACACGGCCAGGGTCCGGCGAGGCGTAAACCAGATCTACGCAAGCCTTATCCAAGGCCACGGGATCGAGTGAGGCTAGCATACCGATATCCGCCATTTTCGGCTCTTCCGGGTTCGAATCGCAATCGCAATCTACGGAGAGTCGATTCATTACGCTGATATAAAGTATATTTTCGCCACAATGGGTAGTCACGGCCTTAGCCGCCTCGGCCATTGATTCCAAGAAATGATCCTGTTCGGGAAGGTTGTTCCACAAGTCGGTTTTCGTCTTACCCGCCGTATGTATCCAAGCCTTTCCGGCGGATGAGGCTATACCGATAGAGATATTTTTCAGCGCTCCCCCGAAACCGCCCATGGCATGTCCCTTGAAATGGGAAAGGACGACCGTAAAATCATAATCCAGATAATGGGAGCCTACGAAATCCTCTTTCAGGTGTTTACCGCCTTGAACCGGAAGAGCCACCTCGCCGTCGGCATCCATGATATCCACCTTAGCGATGGCCGTGAAGCCATGATCGGCGGCGGCTTTCAAATGGCTGTCGGTATCCGCGCGTCCGCCTCCGTAAGCCGTGTTACATTCCACGATCGTACCGTTTACTTTCTTTACCAAGTCTTTGATAAGTGTCGGTTGCAGGAAGTTATGGCCTCCCGGCTCTCCGGTAGAGAGCTTCACCGCCACTTTCCCCTTGGCCTTCCGTCCCAAGGCGTCGTAGAGACGGATCATGTTCTGAGGAGTGATATCTTTCAACATATATACCTTCGAAACTCCGGCAGAGGATTCGCTTTTCGCAATCTCCGGCCTCACTTCGTCTGCGATACTCTCTACAGGTATAGAACCTGCCACCATCCATGCGCCACCCATAACGACCGAACTTCGTATGAAGTTACGGCGTGACATTTTTTGTTTTGCTGTCATGATATAGAATTTAAATTCATATGTTTCTTATTTAATCGATATGCGAAGTTCTTTAAAAACTTGAAAAATAAGACTCCTTTACGAACAAAACGAATTTTGAAAGCCTAAAAACGAAATGGGGGTTGTTCACACGGCTCCGTATCCCGTATATCATTCTAAAACATTCCTTAAAGCCACTTGTTTCATAAATAGATTATCCTAATAATATAGATCTTATGAAATCAAAGAATTTAACACTGGCCTCTCTTTTCGCCGGCTTGTTCATGTTTATGAACCCTATGGGAAGCGAGGCGTGTACAAGGGCCGTTTACCTCGGGCCGGACGATATGGTCGTAACCGGACGTACCATGGATTGGAAAGAGGACCCGCAATCCAACCTGTATCTCTTCCCCCAGGGCGTACAGAGAAGGGGAGCGATATCCGATAATACCATCCAATGGACCTCGAAATACGGAAGCGTGGTGACCGCCGGGTATGATATCGGTACGTGCGACGGCATGAACGAGAAGGGACTTGTAGCCAACCTATTGTTCCTCACCGAGTCATCTTATTTCCGACCGGACGATAACCGCCCGGTTATGGGGCTTAGCATCTGGACGCAGTATGTACTCGATAATTTCGCCACGGTAGATGAGGCGGTTGCCGAGTTAAGCAAGGAGGTCTTCCGCATCGACGATCCGGATCTTCCGAACGGGGCGAAATCAACCTTGCATCTCTCGATCTCGGACGCATCAGGGAATAGCGCTATCTTCGAGTACCTAAATGGGAACTTGGTTATCCATGAGGGACGGGAATGCCAAGTCATGACGAATTCCCCTACATACGATAAGCAACTAACCTTAAACGACTACTGGCAACAGATAGGCGGCTTGGTCATGTTGCCGGGTACGAACCGGGCTTCCGATCGTTTCGTGCGTGCCTCTTTCTATATCCACACCATCCCGCAGACAAGTAATTTCCGGGAAGCGGTAGCCGGGGTATTCAGCGTAATGCGTAACGTATCGGTACCTCTGGGAATCACGACCCCGGATCAACCGAATATCTCCTCTACCCGCTGGCGTACGGTAGCCGACCAGAAGAATAAGGTATATTACTTCGAGTCTACTTTAAGCCCGGATATCTTTTGGGTCGATTTCAAGAGCTTGGACTTCAAGGCAGGTACACCTATCAAGAAACTAACGCTCACAAACGGCGAGATTTACGCCGGAAACACCGCCAAAGATTTCAAGGACAGCAAGCCGTTACCGTTCTTGTTCGGGATCTGAAGGGCCGATATCAACATCCCTGCCGGATGCTGTCCACGGGATTCGTGCTGGCAGCCCGGTAGTTCTGGATCGTAACCGTGAGCAACGTGATGATCGTAATGGCAAGGAAAGCCAAGAGGAAAATCCACCAATGGAGCGGAGCCTTCAAGGCGAAATTCTCTTGCCAGCGCTCAATGCCGTACCAAGCGATCGGTGAGGCGATCACGAAACAGATCATAACGATCCATAGATACGATAGGTTATGCTTCCGCAACAAGTCCATCACGGTAGCACCAAATACCTTCCGGATACCGATCTCTTTCCGTTTATATTCGCTCTCAAACAAGACAACACCAAATACACCTACCAAAGACACGAATACGGCAATCAAGCTGAAGAACAAGATTTGTTTGCCAAGTAGCAGCTCTTTCTGGTACAAGTTCTCTTGGATATTGTTGAACAAATGGATATCGAGGGGATAATCGGGATCTAGTTCCCGCAAGGCGCTCCCTATGTCTTGCGATAGTTGACGGTAGTCCGTCCCCGGGCGAACCAAGATCATCAAATTCGTCAAGGCCCCAGCCATAATATCCTTTCCGACAAAGATGGCGAACGGCTCCAGTTTATCCCGGAACGAATTATATTTCAGATCGGGTACGAAACCGGCGATCTTCTCCCTACGATGTAAATTACCCCAGTCCAACCGGATTGGATCTCCCGCTTTCAGCCCATAGGTCCGCTTCGCTTCCTCGTTGAACAAATAAGTGCCATCGCTCAACTGGTCTTCCGGCAGGAATCCTCGCCCCTCCAGAATAGGAAGGGCCAATACCCGCTCAATCTCCGGGTCAGCCTGCACCACCTTGAACTGGATATCCTCATCCACATAGGTACGTCCCCATCCGGAATAATTATCCTCAGCGCCAACCACTCTTGAGGTAAACGACAAGGCCTCGACAGAGGAGAGTTGCCCCAACTGCTGACGCACGCTCTCCGGTTGCCTGCTCAGATTACGGTTTAGCTTTACGGTGACAATCCGCTCGCTATCGAATCCAAGCGGCGTATGAAGCATATTGTAATTCTGCCACGTGATAAACAAAGCCGCTATAACCAAAATAAAAGAGGCCACGAACTGAAATCCTACTAACACATTGCGGAACGAGCGCCCCTTGGGAGATAAGCCGAAATTTCCTTTCAGCACCAGTGCCGGAGAGAAAGAGGTGATATACCAAGCCGGCCAGCAACCAGCGATAAGTCCGATCAGCAACACAAAGCCTCCACAGGCAATCAACAAGGGCATCTGCCCCTCCAAGGAAATGCCTCCACTGACCAAATCCACAAACCCGGTCTTCGACAACAGGCGAACCAGCAGCAAAGCGATCAGGTAAGACAACAGGCACATCCCCACCGCCTCCGAAGCCACGGCCATCCGGAGCGCCGATACCGGACTCCCCAATACCTTCCTCGTGTTGATGCCCCGCAGACGGACCGGCACCAAAGCATTGCTGAAGTTCATGAAATTAATGACCGCTATCAATACGATCAAGATAGCGATAGCAGATAGCGCTTGAAGCTGGGCATAGCTCCCCTTTTGCTTCTGTGAATCGTAGCTCGTGTCAGTCTTAAAATAGATATCCGGCAGAGAAGTCAAGCGCAATTGTCTCGTTTTCCAATTCCATTCGTCGTGGCGGAAATTTTTCTCGAAACCAGCCAAGACATCCGGAGCGGAGGCCGGATTATCCAGACGGAGATAACACTCAAAATTATTTTGCATCCAAGCGCCTGCGCCTTCCTTGTCCGATATGCGCCGATAGACCGCATTACTGACGATCGAGTTGGAGGGAAAGTCCCGGTAGACACCTCCCACCTCGGACGTCCACCCCTCTCCGATCAAGACTTGCCCGACCGCCGGATGATTGCCGAAGAAACGATGAGCCATACTTGCCGGTATCAATACCCGGCCCTTCTCCTCCAACGCCGCCGCTTCACCTTCCACCATATCAAAGTTGAAAACACGGGCATAGGAGGGATAGCAGGCATAGAGCTCCTCATGGAAAGTCATCCGCTCACCATCCCGATCCACCGTGATATACTTCTTATCGCCCCACCGATTGATTAGCGCCCCCTCCTCAATATGTGGAGAGGAGGCCAAGAACCGATCGATAAGCGGGCGGTTCAATACGACTTGCGCCCCTTTATTATTGTGAACGATCTCCAAGCGATACAACCGGTCGGCATGCTTATGGAAACGATCGTATCCCCACTCGTAACGAACTTGCATGAACAAGATCAAGAAAGCTGTGAAAGCCACAGATAATCCTGCTACATTCAAGAAACTAGCCATTTTAAAACGACTGATCACAAAAACGAAATTTCGTACGATTGAGTTCATGATATTTCCTTTTAAAAGTTACTAAAGCCTATGCCTAAAGCTATCCACCGGATTCGATGTGGCAGCCCGGTAGCTCTGGAAAAAGACAGAGACAAACGAGATCATGAGGCAGAATAAGCCGGCGGCGATAAATATCAGCGGACTTAAACCGATACGATACGAATAGTCGGACAGCCAATCTTTCATAAAGTACATAATAATAGGTATGGCGATCACGAAAGCAATCAACACATAGTTCAAGAACGTGAATACGAGCTTAACCAATATCTGCCGGTTGCTGGAACCAAATACCTTTCGTACGGATACTTCTTGCAAACGCTGTTGGATAAAGTAAGTGGACATCGCCAATAAGCCTAGCAAAGAAATAAGGATGGCGATTATCGAGAATACGATCACGATCTTTGCCAAACGGATTTGCGAGTCGAATGAGTTTTGTAAACGCTCATCCATGAAGTAAGCCTCAAACTCAAGTCCGGTCACTTTCTCATATACTTTACCGATAGCCTCCTTTGCGGCGAAAGGATCACCTTGTGTCTCGATCAAGATCATCCAAGGATCTTCATTATCTTTCAAGAAACGGAACATGACAGGGTTCATCCCTGTCGTCACATTTCCAAAGCAATAGAAATCCCGGACGATACCCGCTATCGCTATCGGTCTTTCTTGCCTGTCCAGCATAAAAGAGGCCGCATCCTCCGATAAGTTCATCTCACGCATCGCTTGCTCGTTTAGGAACCAGCCCTCTGTCGTTAAATGGTTATCACGCAAAATCTCCAATCCCAGCATATCGTAACACTCCTTATCCATAACGAATTGCTGAAAAGATATATTTTGCCCCTGATAAGTAGCAGTCCAATTATTACTACCGAATAAAGGCAATCCTTGAGTCTTCCCGACCCTATCTACGCATGACAAACCTTTCAACTCACCGACAAAAGCGGATAACTGCCTTTCATCCACCGACCGCATAGCCAATAAATTCTTCGTTTTATATCCGACAGGAGCGTTGATCATATGAACGATCTGACAAACCATCGTGATAGAGGCGGCGATCATCGTGATCGTGATCACATTTTGGAATACGATAAAGAACTTACTGAATACCATTTTCGTCTTAGCCCGGAACGTACCCCTTACCACCTCGATCGGTTTAGAAGAAGAAATAATGATAGCAGGCAGTAAGCCGGATAAAACTCCCACGGCAACCGTTAATGAAACCAGAGCCAATAGCCAGACAGGTCTACCCAATACATTCATATCGACACGTGTCTGCAATAAATCATTGACAAACGGCACGACCGCCAGCGCAAGGAGAACCCCGATAATCAAAGAAATAAACGTAAGTAAAGTGGACTCCAGCATCAAACGCATGAATAACTCACCCCGTAAAGATCCCAAAAGGCGCCGGGTAGCCATCTCCTTCGCCCTGAAACCCGCTTGGGCAACCGTCAAGTTAATATAATTGATAACCGCAAAAATCAAGATAAGAAGACCTACGGACATCAGCACGATCACGAAACGCCAATCTCCCTTTCGCAAAGAAGAGTAAGAAGCGGCTTTCGCAAAATACTGCTCACTAAGCGGCAATATGCGTACCTCTTTTGCCGTCCCATATTGATACGGCCAATAAAATTCCTTGAACCAATGGGCCATATCCTCCGCACGAGAAGGGAAATCACTACCCTCACGCACCAAGACAAAAGCCGATGTACTTCCGGCATTCCCCAATTGATCCGGAGCCAACGACCAGTTCAAATACCGAACCTGCTCCCAACGCACGATCACATCGGCTTCGGGAATAGAGGAATGAAGTAAATCCTCCACCACCCCGTTTATAGTAGCCGATATGGTATCGCCCACCACCAACTTCCGTCCCATCGGATCATCCGTTCCGAACATCTTACGGGCGAACGAAGAGGAGACCACCGCATAGTTCCCGGCGGCCAACGCTTGCTCACGAGTGCCTTGTAGCAACCGGAAATCAAAGAAATCGAAGAACGTAGAGTCTGCGAACATCACGTTTGCCTTCAGTTTCCGATCACCGGAAACTACAACTATATCACTCGAATTACCCGCCACTACCGGACAAACTTTTTCTACCTCCGGATAGCGTTCCTTTATCTTATAAGGAATGGCGGCTCCGGTGGCCATCCAATTTTCATTCCCGACCAGATAGATACGATCCGCCTTGGTATGGAATTTATCTGTAGACATCTCCTGTACCGTATAGACCGCTATCAATAACACAAACATCAACGATACAGACAGACCAAACACGTCTATCAGCGTATAAGCCTTATTCCTTCCGAGGAACTTGAAAAAGGACTTAAAGTTCAATAAATTATTCATGAATTATAAATTTTCAATTACTCAGATTTCAAGCAGTTCACCGGATTATCATTAGCCGTCTTGCGGGCATCCAGACAAACCACGGAATATATAATCAATAAGACACATACGCCGCAACCCAAGAATATGTACCATGACAAAGGTACTTTCTCCGTGAATTGCTCTTGCCACTTTTGCAAGACAAAGTATGCTATGCCACCGCCTAATATGACCGCATAGATACAGATATATCCGATATCCTTTATGAACAACCTCAATATATCCCATAAGGTAGCCCCATTCACCCGGCGGACGGCGATCTCCTTACGACGACGGCTCACCTCATCATTCGTATAGCCTATAAGTCCTATCAACGTAACAAGAAGCGTGACCAGACCTCCGATCATCACGGAATCACGGAATTGGCGGGAGTCCTTATATAGATCCATGATCTCGGAACGGAAAGAGATAGCGCTCAGTTCACGATCCGGAAATGTCTCGGATATCTTCTGCTGTAAACGAGCCATATTATCGTTGGTCAGCTCATGGAACTTCACCTGCAAGGTGTACATGGGCTTATGCGCATAGAATAATACGGAGGGCCGCATATCTTGGTTCGAGATTCCTCCCAGACGGATATTCTCATACACGCCGCAAATCGTGAATGGCTCCTCATTCCATTTGCTATGCTCGGTGACGCAAATATCCTTCCCAACAACATCATCCGTCCAGCCCGCTACCAATTTCATCTTCTCCACGAAACGGCGGTCTACCATCACCTCTCTCGAGTTGGTCACATTCTCCGTGAACGAGCGGCCTTGGATCACGGGAATCTCCATCATGTCCAGATATCCGTTGCCTACCCAATAGAGATCGGCGATATTAAAAAGCTCTTGAGTCCCGCCCGGTAAAAGAATATTATTACCGGAAGCATGCTCGAAAGGCAATTGATAAACGGTGGTAGCCGCAGCGACTCCCGGAAGCCGCATCACCTCATCCAGAATCTTGGCACGAGAGGTAGAGTCCACGCCAGCTAACCCGCAGTAGGCAAGGTTCTCATAGGCATATCCCGGACGATCATTCACCATAAACGTATATTGACGGGCAACGAAAACAAGCATCGTCACCAAAAAGCCCGTAGCAACAAACTGGACAAGCAACAAGGCTTTCTTCCAGATACGCTTATTCTCCCGGTAATTACGGAAAGCGGAGGCCACCGGAATCCGGGCGTATAATGATCCCGGCATAAAACCAGATACGAAAAACACCAAGATACATATCCCTAGCAAGACCAAGCTACCATTAGACAAGAGCAAGGAATCTAACGAAGTCGCCAACAACTCCTCTACCGTACCTCTAAACGCAAGGATCAACAATAAGGCCAAGATCAGTGAAAGCACTATATGTACCAACGCCTCACCAAACATCATACCATGAATATTATTCTCGCTTGCCCCATAACATTTATGGACAGCCACCTCCTTCGAGCGATTTACGATAGAGGATATCACGATCAAGATATAGTTCATCACCGCCGTAAAGATCAAAGCGAAGGCCAGTAAGGAAAGTATCCACGTCATTCGCTTGACTTGCGGCAACTCCTTGTGTAGATTATCTAGCTTATGAAATGAGAAATCAATGCTTAACCCGACCTTTTGCTGTTCCTCCGGAGGGAAATAAGAATTCACAAACGTACGCACCTGTTCCTCCAAAGCTAAAGGATTCACCCCCTTGTGCAACTTCACATAGCTTATGTAACGATCGTTTCCCAACATATTAGTAGGCGAACCCTCCCACATGAACCGACCCGCCGAAGCCATGGAAACAATTACATCGTAACGGGAATGAGAATTTTCCGGAACTTCCTCAAAAACGCCACCAATAGTCATAGTACGTCCCGGCGAATTGTCTACCGTGAAGTTTTTCCCGATAACATCGCCTCCGATATTTTTCGCTATACGACTTGATATCAACACGTACATCGGGGTGGAAAGAACCTCTTTCGCATTTCCGATCAACATAGGACGAGGAAGAATATCAAAGAAACAACTATCCGCTATGATACAACGACCGGAGTATTTCATCTTGGTGTCGGTCATCGTAAAGGTCCAGTCTCCAAAACTCGTGTATCGGGTGACGGTCTCGATCTCGGGTATCTGTTGTTGCATAGTTGGAGCGATGCCACCGCTTGTTTGCGGATAATCCTTCAACTCCCCTCCATTTTGCTGGTATTTCGCCCAGACTTGATAGACCCGGTCTCTATCCGGATAAAAATCATCATACGATTGTTCGAAATAGACTTTAGCGATCAATACCAAGCCTACCGCTAAGCCGATTCCCAACGATACGATTTTCATCACGTTATGCCGCCCTTTCTTAAAAATGGAACGAATGGCGATTAGTATGTTTTTCATATTATATCGATTTTATTCCAGCACCAGCACTTCATTATCCTTATAACTCTCATAACTGGACACAATCACCTTCTCACCGGCTTCCAGACCTTCAAGAACCTCATAATATTGCGGGTTCTGACGGCCGATCTTGATAGAACGCCTGTAAGCTTTCTTTCCATCCGGATCAAGAACAAATATCCAGCTTCCGCCCGTGCTCTGGAAGAAAGTTCCCTTCGGGATAATGATACTCTCGGTAGGTTGCCCCAGCTCCAAGTTGATATAGTAGGTCTGTCCACTACGGATATTATCCGGACGCTCACCCGTGAAAACGAAATCCGTACGGAACTTACCATCACGAACCTCGGGATAAACTTTGCGCACCGTTAAGTCGAAAGACGAGCCTTGACGCTCGAAAGCGGCGCTTAAGCCCGGTTTCACGCGGTCTATATAATGCTCGTCGATCATGGCCTCTATCTTATAATCGGAAAGGTCGTTAATCTGGCCGATCTTTTGTCCGGGATTGATGCTTTGCCCCAATACGACATCCAACAGTCCCAACTCACCGTCGATCTGGGAACGGACATTCAAGTTTTCCTTACGTTCGCGGATCAACAGGATATTCTTCCGCATGTTCGCCAAGCTGGCCTCCATCTCATCCATCTGGATCGTGCGGGAGATAGAGTCTTGGCGCAAGCGCTCGGTAATCAAGGCGTGCTTTTGAGAGGCTAACTCGAAGTCCTCCTTCGCTTTCAGATAATCCTCCTTGGCGATCAAGTTCTCTTTATACAACTGCTCTTGTTGGTTGAACGAGCGGCGGGCCCGGTTCATGTCCATATCGTATTGAAGTTTCTCCATCTGATTGGTCAGCTTATCCTGCTCCATGGTAACCTGCGTATTACGAAGGAAGTTCTGCTTCTCCGCCAACTCGGCCTCAGCGTTCAAGATCTGCAAATCTAGATTTGAGTTGCTCAGACGAACAATGATATCGCCTTTCTTCACTTGGGCACCCTCTTCCACGACTTTCTCCTGTACGATACCGCCCTCCTCGGGGCTAAGCTGCACGACCGTGATAGGTTGCACCTGACCATCCATACGAAAGAAGTCATTGAATTGCTCACGGGTCACATTACCGATGCTAATCCCTCTCGCATCCACTTTCAACGTAGAAGCATGATCACCAAAGATAATCCATCCCAACAAGATAACGAACAACACGCCACCCGCTACATAAGGAATATGCTTCTTCTGAAGACCTTTCTTTTTCTCTAATTGTATATCCATCGTATTCTATATTTTTTATTATCATCTAAATTCTATGTTCTCAATTCTTATTCATTGATAAGAGGCTTGCCCTTATAATAATCCACCAGCTTGCTTTTCAATAAGTACATCAATCGCTTTTGAAGCAGATTGGCCTTGGACTCCAACAGTGTATTCGCGCTAGTCTGTACATCCAGCGTGCTCATCAGGCCTTCCTCGTACTTCCGTAGGGTAACACGATAAGCCAACTCATCCGATTTCACCTTCTTATCCATCTGTATGGCCTCTTTAGCGTATCCCTCACGATCCAGGACCGATTGCTCTACCGCTGTCTGCAACTGGCGAAAGACCTCTGTCCTTGTCTCCCGTGCGATCCGCATATTGTTACGGTAACGACGAGCGTTCGTTAATCTGCTCAAACCATCGAATAAGGGGAAGCTAAGGCTAAAAGATACATATTCACCACGGTTATTTTTAAACTGATCCTTGAAACCTTCCGGGGCATTATCAGACTTCAGGTTCTCGAAATAACTCGTAGAGATTCCGGCATTCAAATAAATGCTCGGCAGCAACTTTCCTTTATAAATACGATATTGGTATTTACTTTGCGTTAATTGATACTCGGCTTGCAAGGCGGTAGGGTTATTCCCAGACGCATAGGCGAAAATCTCCGCCACATTCTCTACTTCCGGGACATAATTGATATCCGGTAATAAAGTATCCACCTCCAGTTCTAAATCAGATGGATAATTCATACATTCCCTCAAAGTAAGCAAGGCGGTATTGAAAAGATTCTGCTGGTGGGTCAATGTATAATCATCGGCCGCTACTTGAGCCTCGAATTGAGCTACATCCGCTTTCCCTTTCAAACCCAGCTCTTCTTGCCGGCGAGTCTTATATAAGGTACGGTTACTCTCCTCCAATTTCTCGGCCGCCATACGAATCGTTCCTTTATAATACACCACATCCATATAAGCCTGCATGGTTTTCATCGCTAAATCATCTTTCGCTTTCTGTATGTCATTAACTCCCATACGGCGATTGGATTTTGCCATCAACCATTGATTGATCAGCTGTCCGCCCGTAAAAATAGGAATAGAAGCGTCGAGGCCATAGTTATTATTAAACGTAGAAGTATTCTCATAGGTATTGGTCGCAGGATCGATCGAACGGCCAAAACTATATTGCGCTCCGACCTTAGCCGATGCCGCCGGGAAAAAAGAAGCTACGGCGGCATTCCGTTCCGCCTTATACGTATCTGATGTATAAACTTGCTTTTTAACCGATGGGCTGTTTTCCACGGCATAGCGCATACATTCATCCAAAGTCCAAAGTTTCTCTTGGGCCACCGTCGCGGTAGCGAAACTGAGAGAAAGAACTGTTGTAAGTAATATTTGTTTCATTGCTCTATTATTTTCTACCTAAATAATAGCAAAGAACGTGCCAAAACACATAAACAACTAAACAACAATCAGATAACAAAAAGCTATTCTTTTAGAACTGTCCAATATTTTGACAACGCTGTCTAATTGTTTGACACTATTCCCACTTTGACACGTAAGAGCGTCTCCTCTTCTCCCTAAGTAAAAAACGCTCTACTCCTATATGAATTCTTGCTCGATAGCCTATGAATTCTTATGCGCATACTGTATAATTCTACAAACCACGACGTGGTCTGTACAGATCAAGACGTGGAATATACAGATCACGACGTGGTCTATATATTCCACGGCGATAATCTGGAAATAGATGAGATAGTAATTATATTTGTATATAGTAAGAAGAATTTTTTTTACTTGAAGATACGAACAATTGTTTTGATTACAATCGTTGACTATCCTTTAGATTTAAGGGTAGGACACAAAAAAGGGAAACAGTTGAATACCAACCATTTCCCTTTCATCAAGTCGGGGTACCAAGATTCGAACTTGGGACCCCCTGCTCCCAAAGCAGGATTTAAATACACATAAAAATTTAATTCTCAAACAATTAAACACTAATACAAAATAATTTGCAACAAATTTGCAACATTGTATTATTCTCCTTGAATCATGCCTCCTTGAGAATATTGTCACAGGCGAACTATTTATTATCCTTAACTCACCGAGAACAACGCCATACCATATAAATATATTTACAGCTATTGATTACAATGTCTGGGCGCAAGATGATTGACGCAATATAAAAAAACATACAAATGCAACAGAAAGTGATATACCATGTATTCCCACATAGAAAAGAAAAAAACGATTCGTAGTATTCATTTCTTCGTAGAGAAATATTTTATTTAGGCTTCACTCCCCCCCCCCATTAACTTTATTTAACCTTTCAATCGTTAAGCACCTTGGCTTCCCAAAATCAACTTTTATATCTTTTTCTTCTCGAAGAGAAATCAAAACACTCTTCAATTCTTCAATATCCCTGCTGTTTTTGGTACATTCTCGAACACATGTAAGCACGGTTTTCGCTAAAGCCTCGACCTTAACGACTAAATCAGATATAACAATCATACGCAAAAAAATTAGTATGTCATTAAAACATCTCATCTAATGACTTAGTTCTTTTTTAAAGAATGTTTTTAAGCACCTTTTGACACCTTTTTTATTTCTATCATTAATCTATAAACCTCACCTTGCAGTTTTAATATCTCCTCATCTTTCCTTTTTATGATGTCCTCATAAAAATTGATCATATCTGGATCAATAGATATATCATCAACTCGCTTTGATAAAGCAACGCTATCTTTTAAGGGTTGGCCTTTTCCCGTCAATATGTAATCTATATTTATCCTGTCATCGTTTTCGCATAAAGCAGACAACATGTCTGACGATATCGTCTTTTCCTTACCTCCCTTAGTTACGGGATTACTCAATTGGGAAATTTTCGACTGGGCTGATTTAACCCCAAATTTGCATTCTATCATATAAGGTGTTATACCTGCCTTATCTAATGTTTCCAAAAATCTCTCTATTACGCTCATGGATTAAAATTTTAAAGTATATTTGTACCAATATTTATTATAATAAATTCATCATGAGAAAAATAATCAATCTTTATAATAGGTGGAGAGAACGTAGACTTAGATGGAAAGTTATCAAAATGTTATTATCGACATCTTGTAATACTTATGATCCTGCGCAAGCCATATCTGACTCCAAGAACATTATAAAGTATATAAAAAACAACTCTTAGTCTTTTCTCGGCAATATTATTGGTATAGAGAAGCTCATAGAGGTTGACGACGCACTGCCAACATTGTCAATACTCTTATGCCCAATCCCTATTCCATTAAACATAACACCGATTCCATTTTCTCCTTTACTATTTTGATTTTCACATAGATTTATATTAAAATGTACATCTACAACCCTGCATTTTTCTCCAATACGTTCTGGATCTAACGCACAATCTCCACTTCTAACACCTATAGGATTTATCACGGCGTTAGTCTTATTTTCATCTTGCAATTCACTTACAGAATCAATTATATCCGATATGGCGGATTTCAAGAACTCTTTCAAATCCATAAACAACTATATTTCAATGCTATAACTAATATATGTTTTTAAACATGTTATACTTTATAATTTTAAAGCCAAAATTCTTTTATGCTTTAAAATTATAAAGTATATTTGCACCGTAATCGAATACCAAAGTAATATCAAACATGTAAGTATTCGAGTTAATGCACAAATATAACAAAAAAATATAACGATATGAGATTTAATGAAATAATAGTACCATATGGGGCTGTAACAAAAATTTCAAAGGACACTGGCTTTACCATTACATCAGTAAGACACGCATTGAAAGGTTTTACCAACTCAGAGAACTCTAGACTTATAAGAGAAAGGGCCAAGAAATTTTATAGAGGAATCGAAGTAAAAAAATAAAGAGTATGGCACGAGAGAGAAAGACAGGAAAAGTAGAGCCTATCCAAAAAATATGGCTATCAAAAGCGGAGGCTATGGCGTATCTGGGATGCTCAGATAAATTTTTACTGACACTCAGAGATCATGCCGAGATTATGTTCGCACGATGGAACAACACCATATGGTACGACTTGAGGAGTATTGATCGCTTCTTAAATCGGAACAAGGTAGGATGACAACCAAGCCCCATAGCTCAACGGATAGAGCGTCTTCCTCCTAAGAAGAAGGTTCCGGTTTCGATTACCGGTGGGGCTACTAAAAAAAGAGTTCTTTGACTTAGTGAATAAATCCTTATCCCCATAAGAGGATATACGTAAGAGATATAGGTATGGTGGTAAGGTTATGATAGGCGAAGATACCGGAAGGGATGATGATCCCCCGCTCCCGATGCAGTTCAATCGGTTCCGATGTTGGAGTCTACATATTTATATTAATGTACTATATAGAGGATATTCCTTGGGGTGTTATGATCCAGCATTGGTAAACCCTATCCTCTGAAAATATATCCCGGACTGGAGGCGAGAGCCGCTGATCGAATCGGCTTCCGGGAACGAACTAAAAAAAAGAAAGACATGGAAGATATTAAGATCAAGAGAGACATTCTAGCCCTCATCGGGCAAGAACCGGTAGGGAAAATGGAGGAACTTTTCGATTGGCTAAAGGAGAATCGAAATCATGAGGATTACATGATACGTTGCGATTGCGTAAACCGTTCCTATCCAAATCATAAGGCCGTTTACGATTGGATAATGACAGGTGATAAAGGGAAGACTGGTAACTCCTCCATCCAAAACACCGACCTATGGTATCTAAGGGAAGGAGATTTCCTTCCGGAGCCGGTATCGGGCATTTTCAACAATCGAGGGCCGGGCAAGACGGGTATCAAGCTGCTCAAGGAAGCGGGTAACCTCTTCCCCTCAAAGGAAGAAGCTACCATAGCCTCCGAGAAGGTCAGGGAGTTCCTTTGCTCAATAAATAATCCATGGTGTCTCTAATCCATTCAAAGGCGATTTCCAACTCCTCGATACGTTCTTGATCCAATCCTTTCTCGCTCATGGCCTTAATGTCTATATAATGACTATTGCGAGCACATTCTATAGCATAAGAAATAAAACGTCCACGATCCTTCGGATGAGTAGAGTCAGGGAAAGTGTCTAGAAATAAATTCAACAATTCTTTTTCGTTCATAATGCTTAATTTTTTGTTTCACATCGTAAAGTTAAGCAATCCCGCCAAGAGAGCCAAAGACTCGCAGGTTCCGGAGCGAGACCGGAGGCGGGACAAAACCATTTGCACTGTTTGACATGTTTATGTGTAATAAAGCTACCAAGACCTTAATATACCGCCGTGAGGCAGGCAATTAGGGAATATTAGTTTTTACTTAAACTGTGCCGGGGTGGGATTCCCCGGCAAACGCTCCCTTAGCTCAGTTGGTCGAGAGCATTCGCCTCATAAGCGAGAGGTCGCCGGTTCAAGCCCGGCAGGGAGCACGCTTCACCCTAACGGGTGCTTATTCAATCAGAAAATCAGTCACAATTTACAAAGCAGGTCTCCGTCCGTGAGGATATGAGGCCTTTCTTCCGAATTTTAAAAACAACAATATATATGATAAAGAGAAACCAAGCATGGTTCTGGAAGATATTCCGGGCCATAAAGAGCATTATCATCTTCTCGATAAGAATGATAGCGGCTACCGTACTAGGGCTGATATCAATAGTGTCAATATTTGAGTGGTACGAAAAACCTCTCAATATTCACCTCTTGATCCTAGCAATCATATCAATCTTTATTGTGGTACACCAAATAGTTATAATGACTTATGAGTCTGATAAATGAGAGACATCTACATCAAAGACCCCGACGGCGAACCTGAGTACGACGGGGAGGAGGAAACAGAATCCGAGGACGATCGGTATCAACGAGATTGGGAAACCAGCACTTTATATTGGTAAAGGAAATCATTCAAAATAAATAATCATGGAATCAAGCAGTTACGAGGTACTTCCAGCAGAAAGCCATGAAGTACAAATTTTACAGGTAGATGCGGTTGAGAGAGCAAACGTGGACTCACAAGTTGCGACCGCGAAAAGATATCCTAGGGATATCAGAAGGAGTATTGATAATTCCGTGGTAATGGCCACGATGAATCAAGACACGGCAAGGTCATGCAGTTATGCCTTGCCAAGAGGAGGGAAACCTATTACTGGGCCATCCGTACACCTCGCCAAGATAATCGTATCCAATTGGGGTAATATCAGGACTGAGGCCAAGGTTATCCAGATAACGGACAAGCAGATCATCAGCAGGGGTACATGCTGGGATCTGGAGACAAACGTAGCGTCCGCGTTCGAGGTTCGCAGGAGCATAGTGGATAGCAAGGGGAAACGTTACTCAGACGACATGATTACCGTAACGGGAAACGCCGCCAACTCCATAGCTTATCGCAATTCCGTATTCGCCGTTATCCCCAAGGCCATAGTGGACAGGGTCTATCAAGCCGCCCAAAAATTCATCACGGGGGATCTATCCGACGCTGACAAGATATTAAAAACGAGAACTAATATCATCAACAAGTTCAAGAACGAATACGCCATAACGGAAGAGGAGGTCATTAAGCTATGCGGCAAACAGACCAGCAATCAGATAGGCCCCGACGAGATCGCCATGCTGATCGGGATCATACAAGCGTTAAAGGACGGGGATACCACGGTAAACGATCTAATCCTTCCAATTCGTGAGACAAAGAAAGATGTCGATCAAAAAAAGGAGGCGATGAGACAGTCTAAGGGCAAAAACAAAGAGGACATGCCATGAACAAGTACTCATCCTATACCAACGCCGAGCTGGAGGAGCATTTATCAAACTACCTTATCGACTCTTGGAGTTACAGCAAGGTAGCCTCTTTCTCCCGGAACGAGAAGGAGTTCGAGAAACGGGAGATTTACCGGGAAAGATCCAGATCATCCTCCAGCACGGTGGCGGGTAACGCCTATCATTCGGCCTTGGAGTATTTCTTCATGGAGCTACAGCGCAAGGGGCAGATAATACCGATCACGGAAATGGAGAGGGTAGCGTTCTCATACATAGAGGAGGTACACCCGAATGATTGGAAAATACAGAAAACGACACCTACCGTAGAGGAATGCAAGATCGAGGCCACCAAGAACGCCACGAGGCTTATCAATAACTTCTACGGGGAGAAGGATATCTATCTTTCCGGTATCAAGGAGATAATCGCCGTGGAATCAAGGTGCGAGGAATGGGTAACGATAAACGGGGTGGACATCCCCCTGCCCTGCCACGCTAGGCTAGACTTGGCGATAAGGACGGAAAGCGGTCGGACGGTCATCATAGACCATAAGTCAAGGGCCAAGTTCACCGATGACGAGGAGCTAACGTTTACCTGCGGGAAACAGGCAATGACCTACGTCAAGTGCTATGAGTCCCGCTTCGGGGAGAATGTTGACGAGGTATGGTTCGTGGAGAACAAGATCTCGAAAAACAAGGACGGCTCCTCCCAGTTGAAGAAATTCGTGATCAATCTCGATAACGACACGAGGAAGCTTTACGAGGCCATATTGTACGAGCCGCTAAAAAGGATGATAGAGGCCGTGTCCGATCCGGATTACGTGTACATGATCAACGATAGCGACAACTTCGTGGACAGGGCCGAGCTTTATAATTTCTGGGCCAAGACGCTGATAGCGGAGGTCGATGATTTCAACGTGCCCGAGTCAAAGAAGGAATTGATATCGAAGAGACAGAAAAAAATACGGGACGCTTCCCTTGGATCGGTAAACCCCAAGGTAATATCCGAGTTCAAGAGGAACGCTTCCTCATTCATTCAATATGATTTATCCAATAGTAATATGACAAACAGCGAGAAAATAGAGCATATCCTACGGACATTCGGGGTGATCGTGAACGTGGCCAAGGAGATTAACGGGTACTCGTCAGACACGTATCTGCTAGAGGTATCCGCTGGGACAAAGATCACGACAGTGATGAAATACAAGCTAGACATAGCGAACGCGCTGGACGTGCCATCCATAAGGATGGGTAACGAGCTTATGGTGTATGAGGAAAAATCCTACCTCTCCATAGAATCACCGAAGAAAAGAACCAAGTCCTTGTATTGGGACAAGAAGTATATCGACGGCATGAGGATTCCCATAGGAACGGATAACTTCGGTAGGCTCGTGGTGTGGGATCTCGATAACAACTCCACGCCTCACGCCTTGATTTGTGGAGCTACCGGTAGCGGTAAATCCGTGTGTATCATATCCACGATAGAATACGCCCGCTTAGCCGGTATCCGGGACATCGTAATTTTCGATCCGAAATACGAGTTCTGTAATTATTCCTCCGAGAAATACATAAAGGTCTATAATGATATAGAAGAAATAGAGGCCAAGATGAAAGAGCTCGTACAGGATATGCAAGAAAGGGCTAAATCGAGGGCATCATGGAAAACGCTGGTGGTGTTCGATGAGTTCGCCGACGCGGTAGCGTCCTCCCGTTCGGGAACAGAACTTGACATAAAGGAAATGGTCGAGGTTGGCCAGCGAAAGAACGCTTTCGGTTTCCTCGAGCCTAAAATGGAACTACGTACGGTTGGCCGTGAGAAGTCATTGGAGGAGAATCTGAAGATGTTGCTACAAAAGGGACGATCGCTTGGGTTCCGGATCATGGCGGCTACGCAAAGAGCGTCGGTTAACGTGATCACGGGAGACGCTAAGGTAAATTTCCCCGTACAGATTTGCTTCCGTGTACCTAAGGAGATTGACTCCAAGGTTGTCCTTGACGAGCCGGGAGCCGAGACGTTGGGCGGCATGGGGGACGGACTAATGAAATCTCCCGAGTATCTAGGTATCGTGAGGTTCCAAGGTTTTTATAAAAGATAACGGCCATGGCTAAAAGGTACCAGCTATCCGAGTCTTTCATTAAAACACTGTCCCGCCATCTATCGGTTATCCTAGAACACGTGGATTCCAAGGGAAGACCAAGGATAGCTGATACCGTAAGATTGGCCAAAAAGGATCTAAAGAAACTCGAGAAAATAATCCAAGATGAAAGAACTGATATTCTGCCTCAATGAGGCATGTTCTAAAAGACATTGCCTTTGCCATCAACGGCAGAGGCATTGGACAGACCCGTCTAAAAAAGAAGGGGAAACTGTGAGGCCGGAATCGGCCTTACTTGACGGGAATACTCCTTGCAAAGGGTATGTCCCACAATACGAAAGAAGAAAATATAATATTAAATATTAATGATATGGGAAAGAGAAAAGAAGGTTCTTACAACTTTGACAAGAACGTACAAATGTTTTTGGCTTGCGCAAAGGACGATAACCGTCCCGCTATGGAATGCGTATATTTCAAGGGAGATTGGGCCTACGCCAGTGACGGACATATTATCGTTAAAAACAGGATATCCGAATGCTCAAACCTTGACGAAGCCATGATACAGGCGTTAGACGGCAAATTGCTGCATAGTCTATTTTTTAAGGACATGTTGAAATATGATGACATCCTTATCTCTGATGACGGAATAGAGTGCCATAAGAAGAATGACAAGGCGTTCTTCTATTTCGCGGATGAGAACTTAAAATATCCAGACGCAGAGAAAGTGATACAAAATCATCTGGCAAAACCCAGCGTTCCGCTTCCTCAAATATCCTTTAACATGGGCTTATTCGACATAATGAGGAAAGCTTTATATGAATGCGATCGATGCACGGCTACTTTCAAGGGCGTTAACGATGCCATCATTTTTGACAGCATGGTAGAAGACGTAAGCAGTATCGGATTAATCATGCCTTTATACAATGAGGCACTAAACCAACAAATATGAGAAATTTTATCAACAAACATTGGGTATTGATATTGGCCATAGCCTTTATTCCGGTAGGGAACAGAGTTTTTAACCATGTTGACGCATGGCTAGGAATAGTCATTATGTTAACTAGTTCATTATTTATAATTTACAAACTATTTAATTTTATCAAGAATGAAAAGGACAAGTTTTAAGTTTTTTACTATAGCGATAATCGCTATGGTATTTTTATCCTCTTGTGAACGTGTAGCACCTAATTACGCTGGGGTATTGATGGAAAATTACGGGAAACAAGGGAAGGAGGATTTCAAGGTCGTATCAGGCAGGATTTCAACTTGGGAATGGGGCACGGAATTATTTCAAGTCCCGCTATTCGACCAACGAGGCGAGTTCGGAAGCCCTGTCACGTTAAAAGCCGCAGACAATACGGAGTTTAACGCACGCCCCACTTACTCCTACAAGGTTATCAAAAACAGGGCAATAGACGTTGTTTTCGATAACAAGCACATAGACAAGGCCGATACGGAATCAGGCAAAGACGGTTTCATGCAATCATTGGAGGATAACATACTAGAACCTCGCATCTATGACCTGATCAAGGAGGAAAGCCGTAAACATAAGACCGATAGCTTAATGGCAGACGGAGGTTCGCTTCTTTTTGAGAAACGCCTTGAGCAGATTGTAGATAAGGAATTCAATAAAAGAGGTCTTCAATTACTCACATTCTCGGCGCAATTAGAGTTTTCCAAGGCGGTTCGCGAGAAAATTGATAGCAGGAATGAAGTTAACACCAATATTTCGGTTTTAGACCAGCAGATAGCGGAGCAACGGAAACGCAACGAGTTGGAGCAATTGAAAACGGAACAAGCGTTAATCACCTCGAGAGGATTGACTAAAGAAATTCTTTACAAGCAGTTTATCGACAAATGGGATGGTCGTACCCCCATTTATGGAGCGATACCCGATTTAATAAAGATTCAGAACTAAGGATATTAATATTAGAGTGAGTTTTCCATAGTATTTGATTTAGGTTAGTTAATGATTATCCCCGCCGTCCGTGAGGATATGCGGGGCAAACACGGTGGTATGGCGGAATTGGTAGACGCTAAGGTTTGTGACTATCGAGAGAATGTAGTTTTGTCCTTTCCTATTTGGAATTTCAGCAACTCATGCGGGTTCGAGTCCCGCTACCATCACGAATAACAAATATCTAATATGGAAACAATACAAGATTTAGATCACTTGACAATGGCCATATACCTTATCACCGCGATACTAGGACTGATCGCATTGATATTGGCCGTATTCTTACTAATAAACGATAAAGAAAGGAGGAATCCATGGGAAAGAAAAGATACGAATTGGTGATAGCCGTTGACCCGGACATAGATAAATCCGGTGTATGCGTACTGTCTCCTTCCACGAGACAGATAATATTAACAAGCCTCCCCTTCCCTTCCTTGATTGACTTTATCAAGGAGGCGAGAGAAAGGTACAAGGGGGTAGACATAGTGGTCATTGTCGAGGCCGGATGGCTTAACGAAAAAAGCAACTTCCATAAGGCTAGGGGTAAATCCGGCGAGAGGATAGCCAAGTATGTAGGTCGTAACCAGCAAACCGGGATATTGCTTCTCCAGATGTGCGAGCACATAGGGATTCCCTGCGAGGAGGTAAAGCCTTTGACCAAGCATTGGAAAGGGGACGAGGGCAAGATAACCCATGAGGAACTCTCCTACATAGTCGGTCCCTTGCCTAAGAGAACGAACCAAGATCAACGTGACGCTACGATTCTGGCTTGGTGGTACGCCGATCTACCAATAAAAATAAAGACTTGGTGATATGGCGAAGAAGAAAGACGAGCAAGAAAAGGTGAAATGTGGCGATTGCGCCAACGGACATCCTCACAAGGGGCTATGCGTTTGGTGCATCATACATGATGCTGGAAGAGTCGCTAACTCCACGAGATTTTGTAACACTTTTAAAAAGAGAAGATAATATGGAACAAGAGAAATTTGATTTATGGTGCGTGGTCGAGTTATTCGGCCATTCAAGGATAGCGGGAAGATGTACGGAACAGAACGTGGCCGGTACCAATATGCTTCGGGTAGACGTTCCGGATACAAGTAACCAGCCCGGTTTCACCCGCTTTCTCTCATCGGGGGCCATATACGCTATAAATCCTGTCTCCGAGGGAGTTGCAAGGCAAATAGCGGAGAACCTGCAAATACAACCTGTAAACATATAGGACGTAAGACACCTTGTAGACCAAAAACTAAAGTCCCTGCAGGACGGCGAGTCTCCGGATTTTGATTTTTAATATATGGATAAGGGTTTCATTATGCTCTCTCGTAAGTTTTTTTCTAATGAAATGTGGGAAGCAGCCCGGACATTCTCGGAGTGCGAAGCGTGGCTTGATCTAATACAATCGGCACGATTTGAGGCAACCGACACGATTGAATGTATCGGAGGTAGAGAAATAACATATGGGAGAGGATAATAAATCCTCTCTATTTTATAATAATCATTTAGATAACTGTATGAAAAGAGGACTAAGCAAGCTTACCCCCAAGGAGCTATCTATGTTAAATAAGACTATTAAAGGGAAACGGATAGTATCCTTTTATTCTGAAGATGGGGATATAATTAATGAAATGATGCCTTCTTGCGATAAACTTCGAAAATTCAAAATTAAGCATGATATCATTTATGCACTTGATGGAACAATAGTAAAGCGCATTCCAATCGGTGGCAGAGCAATATATCTTTTTGCAGAGAATCATGGAATAAGCTCAAGAATGAGAGATGCAATTCGTGAAGAGGCCATGAAACTAAATGACAGTATAAAAAGAAAAGTATTTGAAAGAGACGGTAGATATTGTGCTGTTTGTGGATGTTCTGAAAAACTCTGCATAGATCATATTATTCCTGTATCAAGAGGAGGCTTTACAGTTTTGGACAATCTTCAAGTATTATGTGAGAAATGTAATTTACAGAAAAGCAATATGACAATGGAAGAATTTAAATTATGGAGAAATAAACATGGCACGACCAAATAAAGAAGGGCTAGACTATTTCCCTTTCGATGTTGATTTCTTTTCTGATGAAAAAATAGGCTCAATATCGGGTGAATTTGGCATTAAGGGTGAGATCACCGCTATAAAGCTGCTTTGTGCGATATACCGAAATGGGTATTTCATATTGTGGAATGATGCGTTAAAGATGTCACTGCTTAGAGGTTTACCCGGCATTAGCTTAGAATTACTGGAGCAGATAGTAACACGCTTGGTTAGGTGGGGATTCTTTGAACAGACTCTGTTTAGCACGGTAAGTGTTCTAACTAGCAAAGGTATTCAGGAGCGATATTTCAAGGCTATAAAAAGAAGAAAAGATTCATCTAATTATCCTTACCTACTAGTTAATGTAGACAATAATAAGGTTAATGTAAGCAATAATGACATTAATGTAAACACAAACCCTATAAAGGAAAGAAAAGGAAATAAAAATAGAGAGAGTCTTAATACGCGTGAGACGCTTTTCGATAATTTCAAGAATGAGTTATTGAGAGACGAGGAATGGCGCAGATACGCTTGCCAGATATCGGGATTGAGCGTCGCTTTCAATGACCTCATTCCCGGCGAGCTGGATAACTTCCTAGCTTGGATGGTATCCACCGGGGAGGGCGATACGCTAAAAACGATAGATGACGTTAAGAGACGATTCACCTATTGGTGGCAAGGAACAGGACTAAGGGCTTATAATCAAAGATATGGAGGAACAAGAAAAGAAACTTTCGGAGGCTATACAAGCCATGCGGGGGCCTACGGAAAAAGAGAGGCTCCAGCAAAAACAGGTGTTCAACCTAGTGAAGAAGCACGCAAGGACTATACAGAACGTTTCTAGGTACGATCTCTCGGACGATACGGAGTACATCAGCCACGCCCGGATGATAAAGGCGCTCGGTTGTAATTACCTAGGGATCGAGAGGCGGCAATTCGAGACAGACAGGGGGAATGACAAGGTTTTGAGATTCCTGTTGTATTATTTCAACGATTGCCCGTTGGCCGAGTCCGTATTTCCGGAGGAGAACTATAAGCTGCACAAGAACCTCCTTATCGTGGGAGATCCGGGAACGGGCAAAACGCTCATGATGCAGATATTCGCCGATTACCTGAAATTGACGGATAACCCCAAACGCTTCGTGAACCTATCCGTGACCCAGATGATGAACTATTACAAGATCCATGGTCACATAGACAGGTTCACGTACAACGAGGAGGCCGGGAAAGGGAGCATGGAAGGGAACCCGTTCGATATCTGCCTTAACGATATCGGTCTTGAGACGGAGAACCAGAAAAGCTACGGCACCAGCCTTAACAGCGTAATAGACGAGTTCCTATACGCGAGGTACGAGATATACCAGTCCCATCAGAAGAAGTATCATATCACTTCCAACCTATCCGTCACGGATTTCAAGAATCGGTTCGGAACTAGGCTGGTGGACAGGTTCAAGAGTTTTAACGTGATAATCCTAAACGGAGAAAGCAGGAGAAGATAACATGGAAATAACAGAGAGATTGAGAAACACCCCTACCGGCTTTGTTATCCAAGTCGGGACAAACAGGGTGCAAGTCAAACGCTTCGAGGCAATATACCAAGGGAAAGCGGTCGTATGCAGGGGATGCCTGTTCCGGGGCGATGGAGCTAGGGATTGCGAGTACAGCAAGGCTTGCATGGCCCATATGAGGCCGGATCATGAAAGCGTAGTTTTTGCTAAAACAAGAGAGACATGAATGTTTTATCCTTATTTGACGGAATGTCTTGTGGTAGGATCGCATTAAGAGAACTCGGGATTGAACCGGAGCATTATTATGCGAGCGAGATCGACAAGTTCGCCATATCCCAAACGAGGCTGAACTTCCCGGATACGATACATTTAGGGGACGTGACCAAGTGGAGGGAATGGGAGATAGATTGGGGAACGATAGATCTCATACTGGCAGGAAGTCCTTGCCAAGGATTCTCTTTCGCCGGCAAACAACTGGCTTTCGATGATCCTCGAAGCAAGCTCTTCTTCGTATTCGTGGACATACTGAACCATGTGAAGGCATTGAACCCGGATGTGTTCTTCTTGCTTGAGAACGTGAACATGAAGAAAGAGCACATGCGGGTAATTACTGAGTATTGCGGTGTTCATCCAGTCAACATAAACTCAAATTTGGTGTCGGCCCAGAACCGGAACCGGTGGTATTGGACGAACATAAGGACAAGGGAGGTCGGACTGTTCAGGGAGATCCACTCCGACATACCGCAGCCAAAGGACGAGGGTATATTGTTAAGGGATATCTTGGAGGAAGAGGTTGACGAGAAATATTACCTGAGCGAGAAGGCCATTAGGTATATCTCAAACGATAAACGTATGGAGAAACGATTCACCCAGATCGACGGGGATAAAGCGGTCTCCTTGATGGCCGTTGGCACATGCAATAACACCGGGACCTTTATCTCGGTAAACGGGAAGGCACCATGCCAACGTGCTGGTGGCAGAGGGGGACTTGACCCCAGACATAATTACGAAATCATAAATACTTCCGGTATGCCAAGAAAATATCAGAACAAAGCCTCATGTCTCTTAGCTGGAGGCCATGGAGCAGGAAACCATTCGGATATGGACTTGATCCTGCAAAGACCTAGGGGCAATAATAAGGGTAATGTTTTCCGTGGCAAGGCACCAACCTTATCGTCAAACGCATGGGAACAGAACAATGTGCTCCATAAGATTATCCAGTTAAATGAGAGTAAGGAAAGCGGGGGTATCCAGCCATATCAACAAAACAGGGTATATGACGCGAATGGACAATGTCCGGCCTTGTTAGCCGAGATAAGCGGAAGAAGCCATGCCATACTTAGTGTACGACAAGAAAGAAACTTGAAAGATCAAGACGGAAAATCGAACTCATTACTGGCCTCCTCATATAAAGGATCACAAGCTAATGGCATGACCCTAGTGGAGACATTATCTATCCGCAGATTGACCCCGATCGAGTGCTCTAGGCTACAAACCGTTCCTGATTGGTACAAATGGGATTGCTCTGATACGCAGATATACCGTTTGTTGGGCAATGGATGGACTATCAAGGTTATACAACATATACTTAGTTTTCTAAAGAAAGACTTTCATCATAGTTGAAAGCTGCATTCATCTATGATGAGAGCAAAGAAAGAATATAAAATTACATGAGAACACCAATCACATATTATGGAGGCAAGCAAAACTTGTCCGAACGCATTGTATCAATGATGCCTAGGCATAAGATATATTGCGAGCCATTCTTTGGAGGAGGAGCGGTATTTTTCGCGAAGCCTAAAGCAGGCATAGAAGTGATCAATGACAAGAACGACTTGTTGATAAACTTTTTCAAGGTCTGCCAGTCCGCATCCAAATTTAAGGAGTTACGTGAGAGAATCCGGTTATCGCTACACTCCGAGTCTGACTACATTAGGGCTAGGAACATTTATCGAGGACGATCTGAGGTCTCGGATGTAGACAAGGCTTGGGCCGTATGGATCATGGCAAATGAGTGCCATTCTGGTAGCTTGTATGGAGGATGGAAATTCTGTAACGGTACCGCCGGGACACACTTCGGGAAGGTTTTCAGGAATAAGCGTGAGGAGTTCAACGAGAAATTGTACGATCGCCTATCAGAGGTGCAGATTTCCTGTAGGGACGCGTTGAAAGTTATCAAGAACAGGGATAGCGTTGATACGTTATTTTATCTTGATCCTCCTTATCCCGGGGCGGTTCAAGGTCATTATTATGGTTATGGGGAGAATGACCTTGCGGATCTGCTAGATCTTTTGTCTCGGATCAATGGTAAATTCATTCTCAGCAATTACTGGACTGACACCTTACGCTCCTTTGTCAATGAAAACAAATGGAACCATAAGGAAGTAAAAGTCACCACTCATACGGCCGTTCACTCTCGGATAAGGGAGAGTACGGAGGTTTTGGTTTACAATTACGAGATTGAGAAAACATTGTTTTGATATGAAAGCGAAAATAAGAAAGACTGGGGAAATCGTTGATGTTATCGCCTTCAAATCTTCCGAAGCCTGTCCTGAAAAGGATTGGGTGCGCTATGTGGATTCCGAGGGGCTTGATCTCATACAGGAACTCAACGCTCTAGAGGATCTAGAAGTTATAGATAAGACGGAGAATAAAGCCGTTGATTGGGAACAACGCAGATATGAGATTGCAAAAGAAATGATGGCAGCGTTTCTTAGTAATTCAAGCAGAGAAGTCTATGAAGGCGCTTTTAAAACACAAGCAGAATATGCCGTAGCTTTTGCCGATGCGCTCATAGCTAAATTGAAGGAAGGAGGTGAATCATGAGAAATAAAGAACTAATCGCTCTATTACAAGAGCAAGATCCGGAAGCGGAGGTAATGATCCGCACGTCCGATGGAGAGTATGAGTACGATCCGGTAGATGTCACATGGGACGAAGAGATAGAATGTATAATTATTCAGGAGGGGTAAATATGGATAATAAGAAATATTTTAACAACGAATTATAATATGAATCAAATTTGCACGAATAAAGAACAATCATCACGCCTGTTAGAGGCCGGGGTGAGACCGGATACGGCGGACATGTATCTTGACGAGTTCGAATGTCCGGTCGCATTTGAATATAGAAGGATTGAAGGGTACGTGGGTCAAGATATGGCATTCCCGGCTTGGTCTCTATCCAAGCTGATAGACATGATGCCTAAATCATACCAAGATGATATTGACGGGATGGTTTATTACCTATCCGGAAATTTCGTTGAGTTAATGTACGCATCGGACTGGATCAAGGACGGGGAAGGTGACAATACTTACAATTGCGCAAAATCCTTCGACAAAGAGAACCTGATGGACAATGTGGTTGACGCTATCGAGTGGCTCATCAAGAGAGGTCACTTGAATAATAAATTCCTAACAGATAAATGCGGCGATTGCCGACTTATCGAGGATGAAGACGCTAACGGGGAAGCTTGGTGTTCATTTCACCAAAAGCCGGTAAGGTGCGATAGTAGAGCTTGTGAGGATATTTTAGTGAAAGGAGGATCAAATGATTAAGGCAATACTACCCGCAGTCATTATGCTTTCAGTAATATTCATATTATCCTCCGGAATGACAATACAGTTTAAGCCTTTCCATATATCTTTTTCCCAACCCTTCTTCGGCCTAGGACTCATATTGATGATAATAGGATTTATGTTATGCTTAGGTTCTTTTTATTTCAAGGGCCGTGATAGTATGGGATATAACAAGGGGTTTGAAGCAGGATGCGAATATGTGATAGGTTTAATTAAAAAAGAAAATAAATATGAGCAAGATTGATTTCAACGCACTCCGTGACCGTGCGTACAAATGCGCATGCGAGCACGGGTTCCACAATACAGAGTTAATTAACGAGCATTTCCTTTGTCTTGTTATCAGTGAGCTGATGGAAGCCGTGGAAGCGAATAGGAAAAATAGGCGCTTTGATAAAGAAAAGCATAAACTCGGTGAATATGCAGAGTGTCAAGGGTGGTTAACAACTGAAGAAAAGTTTATTAACGTATTCAACAGGTATATTAAGGATACCGTGGAGGATGAACTTTCAGATGCGGTTATCCGCTTGCTAGACCTTGCCGGATCGTTAGATATCAGCCTTGATGATATCTACGATTTCACGAATGAACCGGAATATAAAGACTGGAATTATGTTTTAAAGGAAATGTCTTTTACTGAGAGGATGTTCTTTTTGACATCTATCCTAACCGAGGATAGAGATATAGCGGAAGTAATCAAGGCTTCGATAGTAATTATATTTCTTAATGCGGACTTGCTGAATATAGATCTCTTATGGCATATTGAACAGAAAATGAAATACAACGAATTAAGGGAGAATAAACATGGAAAGAGATATTGATAAGAGACAGACAGTAGAAGAAGCGGCTCATTTCTTCGCTGAAAGCAGGAGTAGCGGTAGTGCATTCCCGGCGTATTATCAGGGATTTATAGCAGGTGCCGAATGGGAAATGGCAGAAGCTATTAATGCTCACTGGAAAAGTTGTCCAAACCTCTCTAATGATCGAATGTGCAATCAAATGAATGATTGCAATCAGAATTGCGAGTACATGAGGTCTTTTATTAGACTATTAAGAGGAATAGTATTAACCGAGCCTTAATGGTAAGGCTCATAATTTAAAAGATATGAATATGGCAACAAAATATAAAATCAAACAACATGTGTGGTGTACAAACGAAAGGTATAAGTCGGAAGTTGGCGTTATCGCTGAAGTCGTGGAAGAAAAGGCTTCAGTTAAAACCAAAGATGGGCCACGTGAAGAAAACCTTTATTGTGTTATGCTCCATTATCCTAACGGGAAAATGTATTTCGAGGAATTTTTTGAATCAGAGTTAGAGTTAGTAGAACATTAATAAATAATGAATTTATGGTATTATCTCCAGAAACAGTCAACGCCTACAAGGAACTGTTGACAAACCCCCAAAAACATGGCTTACAATTTAAGCCACTACATGAATGTTTTGAAGAAATAGAAGAAGTAACCCCCAAACATTTATTGTTTGAAGACTTCGCAAATTACCTTCAAAAGCCTTTGCCCAAAGTGATATTTTATATCATAATGGATGAATTGTACTCTCATCTGATAGATAAGGATGAGAAAACTAACAACTTAGGATATAGATTGAAATTGATAGCAAAACAGTAAGAAATCATGAGATTAAGACAAGCCAAGAAGATAATGAAAAACTTCCGGTTATATCCCGGGATGTTATGGCTGTATGGAACCCAAAGAGTCGGCAAAGCCAACAATATAGTGCTGCATCATTATTCTAGGGTGAAACCCGGAATAAAAGCATGGAACGCCTTAACGGAGAAAGATCCGCTATTGGCATTAAGATTACTTAATGAATTTATCAAAAAAAATAAACAGGTGACATGGAAGAAAACATCAAAGAGAAAGCTATCAAACTAGCTATAGAGGCTATGAGGCCCTTACCGGTAAACTCTTTCGCCGGATATTGCAGCGTAAGCGATGATCGGTCTCCGGAAGAGAAGCATAAAGATGACATGAGATTCTGCAAGGAGTTAAACAAGCTTCAATCGGATATGCTCATAACCTTGGCCAGCAAGATAGAAACATTCCTTAATGGATAAAAAAGAAAGGATATCGCTTGCTTTTCCGGGAAAATTCGTAAGTTCGCGGCGTCACATTACACATAGGCGCTGCAAGAGAGTAGGCCAGCAAAGATGAGAGAAGCATAAGCGGCTCCCATAATCCGTTCATATATCTTTGCGATATGTGTGGTGTGACAACTTTTGGATTATGTGGGGTCGCTATTTTTTTATTCATCTAACTGTCACACCAGATGAAGCAAACAATTCTTACAAAAGAAAGTAGCACAGTAGAAATCAAACGCTACTTCATGGCAGTACTCAAGCTGTCAAAATCAGATCAAGAGTTCCCCGTGAACCTTGACGAGGTATACCCTTTAGTGTACAACAAGAGATCGGATGCCGTAGATGTCTTGCAGAAAACATTCATGCAAGATATTGACTATCAAGTTTTGAGGCAAAATCCGCAAAACCCAAAAGGTGGAAGGCCAAAGTTGGAGTATCTATTATCCGTTCCTTGCATGGAATTTTTTATCGCCCGGAAAATACGCCCAGTGTTCGAGGTATACCGGAAAGTCTTTCATACGACTGTCGCTAAAAACGCATCGACTACATTGGAAGGGAAAAAGATTCAAGAACTAAAGAAGGATATATCAATGTTAGAGAACCGCCTCAAATGGACCAAGATCACCTCTCAACAAGAAACCGATCTCAAAAACTCCTGCTTCTTTTATCTTGTCGGGAAAGGCTTATACACCGAATGGCACGAGTGGAATCAAGAACGGATAACTAAAAGGATTACGGAAGAGATCAAGAGATCGTTAAACAGTTGAATTTTAAAATTTAGATTATTATGGAATCAAAATTAATATTATCAAAGAATAGTAGTGAGAATGAAATAAAACGTTATTTCAAGGCCGTGTTAAAGTTGTCGCAATCTGATGACGAGTTTCCAATCAATCTTGACGAAGTTTGGCCGTTAGTCTATTCTGAAAAAGGGAAGGCCGTTAGAGCATTGACTTCAAATGAACAATTTATTGAGGGAGTTGATTACAAGACGCTTGCCCAAAATGGCAAGCAAGATGAAGCAAGTTGGGGAGGAAACAATAAGATTGACTATAAACTTACAGTTTCATGTATGGAGTTCTTTATAGCAAGAAAGGTAAGGCCCGTTTTCGAAGTGTATAGAAAGGTCTTTCATAAATCAGCGGAACAAACGCTATCACTATCCGACAAAATGAAGGCGGCTTCGTGGGCGGCTAAGTTCCTAAACTTAAACGATAGCTCAAAATTACTCATGGCAAAGCGGATACTTGATCCATTGGGCTTGCCTACTCCGGACTACACGGGATCCAAGGATCAATTATTATCAGCCACCGAACTTCTGGGAATTAACGGATTAAAAATATCCGCACAGGCATTTAACGCAAGAATGACCGCAAAGGGATTGTTAACGACCTTGCAACGACAATCCAGCAAAGGCATGAAGAAATTCAAATCCTTGACAGCGGACGGACTTAAATATGGGGAGAATCAAGTAAACCCTAATAACCCCAAAGAAACACAACCCTTGTATTACACTCATCTATTCAGTGGGTTATTAAGCGATATTGGGCTATAACAGGCACATCAAGTGCCGTATCCGGGCCATCACCTCATAGAGGTTGACAGGCTCGAAATCCAAGGAATCCGTGAGGCGGTCTATCTCCCGTCTTGCGGATTCCTTCTTTGCGTGTCCTTTATTTTTGGTTTTCTTAGTCATCCATGGCACACATATAAATCCAGACCTTGCCTTCCGGAGCGTCATCATCCATGAAGTAGAAATTAATAGCATCCTCGATGATCTTTTTCTCGGCGTCCGGGCCGAACCATTCCGTGAACTTCACTTCTTTGTCGTGCCACGCTGAATTTAGCGCAACGTAAACATCCCAAATATTAGCGTTGCCCGGTACGCTCATGCCTTTAGCGACGGCGGTTACTTGCTGGATGTTCCAGTGCTCACCCTTATCCTCCCCCGACTTGCCTTTATGGTGCATTGCCGCCACGTCCATCTTAGCGAAATGCTCATTATAATGAGGACCGCAAAAAACCTCATGTATATCACGTATGGTCTCGTCATACGTGTCGGGATCTTTCTCTTTTAGACATTCCATCGCCTCGTCCAGCTCGCATATGGCCTCCCACATCTTTTTTTCGGATACCATCCCTTTTGAGTGGTAATCCTTCATCAGTTCTTTGTAACGCATGATCTTGCATTTTAAACATTAATGAATCAAGCGCCGGGAGCCGCTGGAAAGGTAGCGGAAATAGTCAATGGGGTAGCCAAACTTACACCGTAGGCACGGTTACAACACTTGACGTTCTCGGGCGTGACTTGGGTGACGAGAGGGGTAAGAGATATCGTGGGAACAGCACCAGCGGCCCCGATAAAAGCTACCTTGAATTGCTCGACCCATTGCTTGGTAACCGTCCTGCAGGATCCCTTGGGCGTATAAGCCACAAGTACAGCGGCATTGATCGTAACCGTCGTTTGCGTATTCACCGTACTTTGCTCGGCGACGGTGAAATTGACTATGCCGGTAGGCTGTACGCCATTGTCTGCGCAATAGGCCTGACATAAATTCTCCACTACATTAGTCAAGTATTGTTGGCTGGTAGCGGCGATCGCAATTGGTGTTAATTGAATCATGATCGTAATTATTATTGATTATTTATTTATCCACATCATCACCTTGTGGAATAGGTTCCTCTGTCAATACCTCGTATGAGCCGGTCTTTTCCGGGACCGGAAGATTGTAACGCAACAACATCCTTAGTTCCTCCAAGTCATCGGTCTCGAACTCGACCTTTCCCTCAAACAGGGAAAGCCCGCCGTTTCTTATAGCGTCCTCCACCACCTTGTGCGCCAACTCCGGGATAGCCTCATCGGGGATGCCTTGAAGGTACCGAGCCAACATCGGCTCAATTAATGAGGATGACAATCCGTCTAGCAATGGGGATATCTCCTTGGATATGCTCCACATGGGACTTACCCAACCCGTGGAGCGTAACTTAGCGTCTATGTTCGCTATGAAAGGAAGTTGTCCCAACCGAGTTCCCAAGAGACCTTGGATAGCGGGCTGTGCCCACTTATTGAGCACAGCCGCCAGTTTTTGAGCGTTAGAGTACATGGCCATCATCAATTACATCCGCAACATCCCGTATCACAAACCTTACGCTGCGGGATCACCAACTCGCTCAATGCCGCTAGATCCGCGATCTGCTGTTGCATGCATTTCAATGTAGCGGTGTTAGTCCCATTGTAAACGGCTTGGTTCATGTTAATTGAGGCTTGTTCCTCCTTGTTCCTGTTGATGATTGTCAACAAGCGGTCATAAACATCCGCCAACTTTTGGTCAGTGTAAGTGTTGGATTTCAACAAGGCGATCTCAGAGTCCTTAGCGGAAATCTTATCCATCATCCCAGCCTCATAGCGGGAAATAGGCCTGTCTTCGGATGTGATTACCTCAACCGGACCGCCATATCCAGCGTTCCTTACGTTGCCACAACCACCCAAAAGATTCCCGGCGTTCAATCCCAAGAAAGAAGCGATACCTGCGGAAGCTCCCACGGTGTTGTAATTACCTTGGCCTTGCCCGGTGACACTGTACTCCTCACCATTCATTCCTTTAATTCTCATAACCTAGATTTTTTAATGATCATATCCGGGTTATCCCGGACACCACAAAAATCCAGAGAAGTGCTCTGCTAAATAAATATCTCCTTGCTAGCTTGTTGCGAGGTTGTTGCTAGTTCTTTGCGGAAGGGGATGACACAAAAAAAGCGCCGCCAATTTGTGTTGACGACGCTTATTGTTGTTTAAACCTTTCAAACTAAAGGCATATACAACGCTTGATTTTTATGGTTGGTACTTTTTATTTCTACCGGTTCCACCTGTTTCCAATACATGCATTGTAGCGTGTTTGGACTAGATATATGTTTCACTTTATTTCTATCTGAGTATTTATCAAAACTATTCCTTTCTAGGAATTCATCATACTCCTTGGCTATTTTTGGTTCATCTAAATTTTTCATATCATTCTCTTTTATATAACATGGAATAATTTTATATGGTAGACAGGAACTCTGACAATGAATCCATGTCCGAAAATTCTTTAACCTCACTGTCCTCATGCATATTCCTCGGTTTATTTCTATTGCCTTTTACTATTTTCATCATCAGATCTATAGAGTCGCACTCATTTTCCATAGATACCCTCACTTTATCTAAGGCCAATGCCTCTATTGTATTGCATAACTCATCCGCAAATGATCGAGACATAAAGTATACATCCTTAAAATCAATGCGTACACATGGACTATTCAAATCCTTAGCCCTCATATAGATTTTTTTAGCTTCTGTCCTAGAACGAAGCTCTCCCCTTATCAATTCTGATATCACAATTGTCTTTTCCATGACCTTCATTCTAAATATTCATAAAAATTAAACATCCTTTCCTCTTTATATGGTATCCTTAATGCCACTATAGTTCCATCCCATTTTATATAATTAGGAAGTCCTATATATGATGTCTCTTCCTCAGACATAAGATGAAACGCTTGCCCAGACAGCAAAAAATATGTTCCTCCAAGTCCCTTAGACAACATTCTCTTGCAAGTACTTATACCATAACCACGATTCTCGGTATCTGGCAAATTTTTAGTCGATATACCCTTTCCAGCGCTTTTTAAAGCCTCCACATCATTAGTTATACCTTCTTTGCCAGATTTGACATAACTTCCCAGTATACTTATACCATTATCCGCTATGCAAATGTCTATATAGTTCTTTGACGGATAATACTGAGCAAATATATAACCAAATTCACTCTCTGAATGTTCAGATATATTGTCTATCGTTTCAGTCAGCATATAAGATAAAGCCTTTCTCAACTCTCCTTCAATATTTAGTTGCCTTATCATTATATTCTCCGCAACAGATAGTATATCGTTTTTTATACTATCCTTGCTCTTACATCCCGGGAACTTTATTATAGGAATATATTTTTTCATAGAAAAATATTCCATATAATTATGAAAATCACCTACATCGGCTGCTACTACACCTCCCTCGAAATGAATAGAGTCAAGATAGCTTTTAACACTATCCGATATATTCCTGCAAACCACATTCTTACCGCATTTATCCCGATAAAGCATAAGAGGCAATAAGAAAAATGGAGTCACAAATGCCGTATATTGGAAGTTCCATATGAAATCATCATCATCAGAATTCTCCATTTTCAAGATTATCCTGAATAAATGATTAAAGGCTTCTCCTATCCTAATATCATTTACCGCATGTGGCATATATATTTCCATAATGCAACTTTTCGTATACAACAAAGCCTCTGCCAAGGCTGGTTACTTGACGAGGCTATAAAAATCACCTTTTGTTCCGCAAAGGTCGCACAAAATTTTGTTATATGAAAATTTTTTCATAGACAAATCACATGTCATATAACATAACACGCCTCAGACCGTACCGGATAGCTCCTCTTTAACACTCTCCACCGTCCTCCTCAAATAGTAACTCCTCCTTATCCTGTCCGGGTACAAGTTACGCATCCTGTTGACCGCCTGCCTCGTCATCCCCGTCAGATCGGATATGATATTGTCGCTCAACTTGCGATCGGCCAGTATCGTTATAGCCACTCCCCTAGCGTCAACATTGCGCTCCTTGTTGTTGCTAAACATCATTACCGGATCGGTCCCGCACTCCTTGCATACCGCCTCTATCACTTTCTTGTAAAAAATTTCAACCTTATTCATGAACTTTTTATTTCGTGGTTTGTTTTACTATCAAAGCCGGGCACAAAAAATGCACGGCAGAAGAAATAAGAATCTCTCCCGTCGTGCAGCGATAATTAAAACAAACTTCCGATCCGTTTTAATTCGTGGGGAGATTCTTTCTCTTTATCTCCCCGCCAACTCATCCTCACGGAGTCATTGGATAACACTATGTATCAATATTAAATCACCCTCTATTTTTAATGATCCACCATAACATGGCCGCAATCATTCCTCCTACCAACAGATACCACCATACCCTAGGATGGATAAGCCTCGTTTCCTTATCCACGTTTATCGTTTCTCTCTCATCGGTAACTACCGTCTCATTATTTGTCCTCACCTCTGTCATATCAGATCCGGACGAAACGATCTTCTCGCCTGATTCCTCTCGCTCCTTTCCTATGGTTATATCGGATGTCTTGACAGGATATATGTTCCCCACGCTGTCTGGAGAAGACCACTCCACGACCAAGATCCGGGCGCTCAATCTCTCGTTAGATAATATCCGCTCTATGGCCGAAAGGCTGTCTTTTTTAAAGATACTATCCGATAGACTGACACTTGTAGTGGCATGCCTCTCCGTATCCGTGGATTTCTTGGAAGTTCCACAGGCACAGAGAAGGCATAACAATATGACGAACCATATTTTCATAGTAGATTCCACCCTGCTATAACATCCGACATATCGGCCTCCCTCCCATTCTCCACCTTGCTCATCCCGGCGACAATCCGGGTCATTTGCTCACGATCATTCAAATTGATAGGATCATCAGCCGGGATGCCGGCATAATCGGATACGGCCTTAATGTAGGCCTCCGTATCATTCTCGTTTTCCGGCGCCCAGCGACCTATCATCTTGCGGATCGTGTCAAGTTTATAGTTTCGATAGTAGTTCGACAAGATCTTAAAGATCGCCCGATAGCCATACGTCATCATCTCGAACTGCTTAAACGATTTGTCCTTGCTCGGTCTAACCTCGCCTTGAAATAGATCGCTGTTGATCCGGATGTTTCCGGGGTTACATAGACGCAACCCTCTCGGTAATTTTTTCTCTGCCATTGTTATTTGATTTTATTCGTATATTTGTGACGCTTTGTTAACCTTGCTATCCTTCCTTGTGAGAGGCGGGAAGCGAAAATTTATCCGGCTCCCCTATCTTCTTGGATCTGGGGAGCCTTTTTTATTCTTTGTCTTGTTATACTCATCCAAGAAATTGACCTTGCTGATAAATTTCACGGCGGCAACCCAATACAAGAAGGCTATCACCTTGTTATCCGGGAATACCTTGCCCATGTTCTTTAAGACATTGGTCCCGTAAAACCATATCATCGCCCACGTAATCCAAGACACGAAAGCCTTGGCGTTATCCTTCGATATATCCATCATCACGCCTATCCAGAACGAGATGATTATGATCAGGAAATAGACTAGCATGTACACCCAGCTACGGATGAACTTGCTCTTCCGGAAATCCCCGTGATCCGCAGCCAGCCCCCAGAACGTGTCTATGAAGGCCAATGATAGGATCACGACCAAGAAGTTCTCGATTGGAGACATGAAGTCTAGCATTGTCACCACGGCGGCTATCGCCATTGTCTTTAACCAGTTGCCCGCTTCTAGCAGGTAGGGGATGTATCTATCCATTCTTCCGATCCTTTTTTTTATTTAGTTATAAAACCACTACGCTCTCATCCTCTCTCGCCGCCTCCCACTCGGCGAAATCTCTATCCACAGCGATCAACTTCTTCACTATCATGGCGAACGCCCGGCTGTCTACATCATGTGCCAAGTAATGCTTCAGAAATCCCAACACGGTATCCAGACAAATCAGTATCGTAAGGAACTTGACAAATTCCCAGTCTCCGAACACGTAGCGTTCAAACAGCTCGGCGATCGGAGACAGGGGGATTGAGACGAAGGTTATTAGTTTGAGGTTGCGCATAAATATTAATAATTGATTTTTTTAGTAGTAATATCAATAAGATTAGATGTATTAGTTTTTATTAGTATATCTCCATCTAGATCAATGCCATCAGATGTAAATTTATGCTTTCCCTCAGATATAATAAGAGGGTTAATGAATTTTCTTGTTTTATCAAGAAAGCCTGTTAAACATTCTCCATTACGGAAATATCCTGTTGTCCAATGGCCAGCAGCTTGAGAAGAAGTAACGAATTCTTTATGAAGAATTTCCCATGTTAATCCCATGTCTTTACTAACAAGAATAGAGCAATGTTGTGGTCTTATTGCGTCTTCTGGATAAAAATTCACAACACTATCATGATAATTTTGCCAATCTCTAACCGTATTAGCAGATTGAGTATCTTTCCAATTTTGAAGAACTTCGCTATCCGATATAGCTTCAATAGGAGGAAAATAACTCAAAGCATTAACTGAACTATCTATCTTAGTAAATGCGTATATATTATCAGTTACATCAGATTGTCTAATGGCAAATACTGTATTAGCCCATATCCTTGATACTTTCCTATGTGTTTTATCATCAGAATAAATTAAATCTATATCACAATGGAAAGGACCATCACTACCAACAAGAATTCCATATGGCGTTGCTAACATTGCTGAGCCTTTAACTGTTAATGTTATATTCAAATCTATCCAAGTATTTCCACCATCAACAGATTTAAAAATAGTATTAACTTCTCCAACAATAACGTATAATGAGCGATTATACTTATTGAATATAATAGAGTGTATATGTCTACCATTAGATGTATATCCACTGTCATTAAAATTAATAATGTGTTTCCATGTATCTCCACCATCTGTAGACTTATATATCGAAGGATTTTCATGACTTAATGAATATACTCCTGCATATAAGTTTCCTTTATCATCTTCACAAAAAGTCCATACGGTATCTCTATTATCTTCTGATTCTGTAGGTATATCAGAATTCGGATTGTACAATTTAAGAACTTGTTTAAAAGACGAGTCTCCATATTTTAGCTTATAAACCCCTCTTTCAGAAGAAGATATGTTACTATAAGAATCGTATGGAGATATGAATACATTTAATTTTGAATCCATATAAACTCCTCTCCAATCAGTAGCACCAGATATATTAAGAAGTTCCGTTTCACCATCGTATCCTATTTTAACAACTTTCCCCCCACTTCTTGTAGCAATAATTTCTCCATTAGGGTACATTACAGCATTCACTATATAATTATCTGAACTTTTAGTATCTCCTTGATATACTAAAACTCCTTCTTTGGCTTCATAAGCAATAGGAACACCTGTTACATTCTCTTTAAAATAAACATTAACATTAGAAGTATTATCATTGCTACTTTTAAATAAATATTTCCTACAAGTGTTTCTTACACTATTTGTAAAACTTATAGCAATATAACAATCTTCTATAGCTGTATATGTAAATTTTCCGAAAGCACCATTCCCCGCAGCAACAGATTTATAAAATGTACCATTTTCATCAGTAATTGATATGATAGAATGAACATTGCTTCCACCTGCATTAACTATAATCGTTTCCCCTTTTAATAATTTTATAGGAAAAGAATAAGATACATCAGAAGTGCTTGATTTATAAACATTCCCATTTATGTTAATATAATAACCTTCAGTTAGACTTAAACTTATATCTTCTATTAGATCTCCAATACGAGATTCTGCATTGTAATTTTTCAAAAAATCATACAATAGTCCGCCTTTTAAAGAAATACCATCTCGATATAACAATATGATTTTACCGTTTTCATAGAAAGATCCATCACTGTATTTTGATTTTTGAATAGTTACTAAATTATCTGTAGTTCCTTTATACGGAGCGTCATTTAAATCAACAAAAATAGCTTCAAAATCATTTAACGTAATTTCCAATCCATTTTCATCAGCAATATAAAAATTTTTTTCATCATTAAATATTCTAATAGTTCCAAAAGTTTTAACATAAGATTGAGTTGAACTTTCTTTGATAATATTGGCAGACTGTTGTGTTATTATATAATTATAAACAAAATCTTTAGATTGAGCATTTACTAATAAGCCATTAACAACCTTATGATTATCTCTATAAGCTAAAACTATTTTATTTTCTAAAGAATCTAAATGTTCATAAAAGTCAATTTTAATTTCTTGCAAATTATCCATCTTTCCAGAATAATTAGCTGGTATATCAGAAATATCCACATAAGCTATTTGAAAATCATTCAAGGTAATTCTTTTTAAGCCTTCAGAATTAATATAAAAACTTCTATTATTTCCAACGAATAATCTCACTACTCCATACATATCCACATTAGAAGAATCAATAAGATTAACAATACCAATTTTATGTTTAGTTATTAAAAAACTATTTTGGTTGAAATTTTCTTTTTGTTCTTTTAAACGAATATGATTATATATACAACCTCCAGAGACATTTGTTTTATTACGATAAAATAGTACTAATATATCTGGAGTAAATATAAAAGATCTATCTGTATAATTAGATTTTTGTATAGGTATAGGTTTATCTTGGTCATTTCTAAAATTCTTAGGATATAAAGATAAATCTATATAAAGAGCTTCAAAATCATTTAATTCGTAAGTTATATCACTATCCCCCACGATATATAAAATTCTATTTTGACTCAAAGCTATTCTGCAATGTTTGGATAATTTAATAGTCGATTTATCAATTCCATCCGTTATATGCGCATTAGAGTAAGTAACAAATACTTCTTGATAACAATTATTTATAATATTAGTCACCTCCCCCCTCAAGCTCGTCTCCCTCGCGTCCGTGTCAATCCACGGTTTCGAGGAATGGGCTTGCGTAAACTCATATATACGCCCATCCTTTCTCACGATATCTCCCGCATTGTACACTCCTTTATCGGAGAATTCTGGGAACTCGTCTATACCGGTAGCCATGTTTGTAGAATAAGTATCCTTTATCACGTTTCCCTTGTCATCCTTCACCGCTTGTATCGCCATGTCAGCTGAGGTCTTAGGAGTCTCATAATTTACTTGGGATGACTGATCTCCCAAATGGACAGCGTCACCATCCACCTCTCCTATTCCCTCTGATACATTTTTAAAATTACTGTTGATCTTATCGACCATCTGCGCCCCGTTATCCGGAGTCTGACCATTTCTATTATCTTTGATGGGTTGTATCGTTATAGCCATACATCTATTTTTTTTATCGTTTTTTATTATTTTCCTCCGCTCTCAGGCAACATTCCTATTATCTCATCCCTTAAGCTATCCAAATCAGATTTAGTAGCGTATCCGCTAAGATCTGAAGACGTTAGGAAACCGCTGACATCCGGAATTTCCGACCTGACATCGTTTATAGAATCGCTTAACTGGGTCTTCGTGACGAAAAGCTCTATGGACTTACTGACAGAGAAGACCTTCGTATCGCTAGGCTCATAGATCTCACCTCCCTTTACGACATCCCTCTTGTACATGAACAGGAAATCGGCTAGGTAAGAGCTGAACACATGTTCCTCATCTATATAATACCTGTCCTTATTGGACATCACGTTCCCTTTCCTAAAAAAATACTTATCCGTAGAGGCGGATGAGTATACAGTATAGTCCGATCCCATCTTGTCATCCGTAACGCTAACCGTAAGCACGTCCGGTATCCTAGGTCTTATCCCTCTTCTCGTAGAAGCGTTATTTCCCATAAATCAATCCTCCCATGATAAATCTTCGTTAGTAAGCACATATCCGTTAGCGTCCACGAAATCGTCACGCAGGAACCATAGATTGGGAGAATCCGCATAGTCTTCTTCTTCGTATGGGGATCTCTCCAACTTGACCGTATAGATATATTGTGGTGAGCCCTCCAATACTACTTGTTGCTCTGGAACGCTGGACTCGCTCCTCACGTATCTCTCCCCGTTTATCTCCACATGGCCTAGGCATAGGATATTGTTCAGCAATCTCCCCATCTCGAACGGGACTCCCCTATTATCCCCAAGGGTAAAAGTCATGTCATCGTACGGAACGCTATATAGCTCTATGAGTTTCTGGTTTTGAGTACGAAAGAACTCGTTACTCACATGCAATGACCTACCATCCGTCTTGAAACCTCCCTCTACGGCTAAGGTAAATACTCTCTTGCGATCATCCCCCGCATCGAATATGGCCTTGAACGGAACGATATTATCAGGATGGGTATATCTTATCAAGGAGCATTCGGCAAACTCGTCAATGTCACATTTACGGAACACGACACTCTCCAAGGATTGGTACCCCGTCATTATCACGGCCTTGTAAATACCGTTGTCAAGATCCATCGTTATCATGAACTCATATAAATAGGAAGTATTGTTTATCTTGATCTTGGAGGGATTCACCCGTATATATTGCCCCGTGGAGAGATCGTATATTCGCATATAGCAGCTCACGTTACCCATCAGGCATTGCACGATGATAGGATCGTTATCCCACCCAATCCTCTGGATATACTCCACCGGTCTCTCCACGGACGGGGAACTCACGTCAAAAAGGAGAGGGCAAACCTCGCTAATGCAATCTTTCAACCTCATATACGCATATAAATAAAAAGAGCCGCGCCCAAAGGATACGACTCCTCCGGGAACGGCTCTTAGGCTCTGAGACAAAAGTAAGTATTATTTTTTTATAATCAAACGGTTATGTTATGTTTTTAAGGAGCAACTCATAATCTACCGTCTGACCTTTCCCGATACGCTCGGTTATATCGGACACGTATCCCACGTACGTCTTGCCGGAAAAGGAGCATGATACCCGTCCCTTATAGTTACCCGGGAACGGGGATAACCCAATTGTAGACACCTTTATCTTATCGGATCTCAACAACCTATCACTATCTTCTATGGAAATCCCTCCACGTTCCGATATGCCTTTTATGGATACATCGGCATTGCCCTCCGAGGACGTGAACATCAAACCGCTAGCGGACATACCGACGTATCCCTTGTTGGCCATCAGCATATTCCTTGGGGAATAGGCGGCGTTGAACATGGTATCGGGGAATAGAACGCCGGTTATGGGATATGATGGCTCAACGATCATTGTACGAGGGGTTAATCCTCCACTTCCAAAGACGGCATCCACAATAAACACGTCATTGTCCGAATCAGTGTCCTTCGTCTCCTCATCCCTCTCAGTCACGAGGAACTCTATGCCATAAGGATCGGCACGATAAGGGCTTATCAACTTCAAGACATTGTCCGTGGCCTTTATCCCCGTGCTGAATGAGTTCGTGAAATGAAACTCGTCACGCCCGTTTATCTCGTCGTATTCCTGTTTGTCGTAACCCACTTCCACGCCGCTATAGACTACCGAACTATCTATCGTATGAGTCATGGAGTTTATCTCCGTCAATGGCAACGGATCGGTCACGGAATCATAAAAATCGCCCAGAGGCTTAAATATAACCTTTCTGTTGACATCATCTATCTCCCAGTCATAGCCTAACACGGCCTTGGCGAACTCCGTGAACTTAGAGAATGACGTATGTATCTTTGCGTCCTTGATCCCACGTATGCTCTCAGCCGCCATGATATAGGGGATCGGAATATTCCCGGTCTTTATTTCCCCGGTATAATCCTTAAGCCCTATCTTTTTAAGCAAGGATGTCAGCAAATCAGAAGCTCTAATGGCATCTATGGTTACCGGATCTCCTTTTGCGATATACGTTACGCTTATATCTTTCACGTTTAATAACGTGGCTTTCGCATATGTAATTATGCTATTGGGATAAACAAAAAATAACATTAATTCATCACCTTCCTCTAGGTCTATGCCTCGATCGATATTAACATTTACGATTTGTCCAATACCTGAAAAGTAGGCTATATCTTCTTTGGGAAACTCTATCTCCTCTTTTTTCCTTTTACCTAAACACAAAGAAGGCATGAAATCCATGTCATAAGAATCAAGCCTCATATCAAACTTTAATATCAATCTTATACTAACCGGAGCTAAGGCTTTCACGAACGATGTCATGCTATAATAAAATAATTCTCCAACATGGGAACCTATATCAAACTGCTCAATCATCCCTTTGATAGGAAAATTAGCGTCACCGTATACCATAGGGAACTCCGTGGCAAGAGCGAACCTTATAGGATAAACATCCGGGTCTGTCTGTTCATTATCTGGGTCATTTGGATTTATAACCCAAGATACCCTATTATTAAGATATATTCTTTTATAAATCAAGCTTATTTTATTTATATCACTCACAGGGATATCAAAAGTCTGCGATTTCTGGGAGTTGATAATGGAATAGGTATCATCATCGATTGCGCTCAAGGTAAGCGTATACCCATCGTCACTATAGCTCATAAAGTCCAAAGAACAACGATACGCCTCTTTGTACGTAAGATCGTTAATTTGCCGATATATCACTATCTTTGCGGAAGATTCAATATACTTGGATAGGTATAAATCCGTCAAAAGATCGTAAGCTCCTTTTACGAACTCGAACTTCTTGGCGAACTTACGATATATTCCACCAAAATCCTTTCGAGTAAAAGATAACTCGATATCATCCCAATTCTTTAGATCGTTGGTTATATCCGTCTCCTTACTGTCTATTATCAAAGAAATCTTTATCATAAGCGTATAAATAACAAGAGCCGTCCGAGGACAAATACGTCTCCGGTACGGCTCTTTGGCTCTGTCACAAAGATAATGACTATTAAGATAATATCAACTAATCAATCGTCTTATCTTTCTCGATCACCCGCAAGAAATCCCTTACGCATGACACGGCCCTCATCTTGTCCATGATATACCCGTCCTCGTAATTACCCTCGCAACTCAAATTGATAAGCGTATCTATCATATCGTCCATATCCTTAGAGAACAGGCAAGTGGACATACTCTTTATCTCTCTCATCATTTCCGGGGTTATGGTCAAGTCACCAATAACCAACTCATGAGCGTGGTCAACCTTGATCTCGTTACCGTCGGCTTTCACGACGATGCTTTTAATCTCGTTCTCTTTCATATTCAATCAATCTTTTAATATTCCACAATTATTTTCAAGTCACAAAATGTTAAAGTATTGGCCGTACGCCTTTATATCGTACCTCAATAATATATGTATATCAATTAGTTTTTGTCTGATCTCTCGATCAATGGAAGAATGCCGTTTCGTTTTAGCTCCTCATATAAGAACAAGCGTCCTTTCTGAGTCCATTCGGTATTAAGGCTCACGTCCGGGCTGCCGTTGGAATGAGTGTAGTTGTGAGTGGAACTATGGACATAGCCCTTATTCAAATACTCCCCGTACAATATCCATTGCCCGTTGACCTTTCGTTGTATGCGGAGATCACGCAACAAGGCGTTGAATCTTATGGCTGTCATTCCATAATCCTGCGCTATCTGGGTGACAAGAACGGTCTTCTTGCTCTGGAGGATAAAACGGGCATACTCGCTTTGATGCTGTAGTTCCACGTTCTCCGCTCTCAATCCCGTTATCTCCTTATCCTTTTGCTCTAGCCTCTTCTGCTGCTCCTCTATTCGCATCTGTTGCTGTGCGGCTAGCATTAGGGCCTCCCCGTAGGATTGAGGCACTGGGTATTGTTGTTGGAGCGAGCTATGACCTGTAGTGAGAAGCTCCTCTATTCTCTCATCTACCCATATCGAAAATTCCGTTGATAACTTCTGGGCTACTCGGAGGGCGACACGTTGATGCGCCCAAGTTCCGGGATTATTTCCGCCTCTTGTAATTATCAGTAAATCAGCCAAACTACAATTTTGTAGTTTGGAAAACTTTTCACAATAATCGCTGATTTCCTGCGAGTTAATAATATGAGTAAGATTTTTATCAGGAAAAGCTTTCGCTACCTCTGTAAGGTTTACATAAACAACGCCTTTCCGTACACGCATGGTAACATTATTACCATTATAAGAAAAGATTTTCCCCATTTCGGAGGGGTTAGCCGTACCTAATACAGCAATATTATTGCCGTTTGAGTAATTTTCATTCAACTGTAGCATAAACAATGAAAATTAAACATTAAACAAAGAAAGGCAAGAAGTACCCCACTTGCTACAGTTCTTTATTATGCCATGGGCTAAATAAAGTATGGGTACAACTTGCCTATATATTTTTACATAAGTTTCCTTATGGGTATAAAAAATCCCATAGGCATAATAAATAATAAAGAATTGTAGCACTACAAAGGTGCGAACTATTTCCAACATATGCAAATTCGAAATCATATTTTTTATTATTAATTTATTTAGTATTCAAAATTTCCGTAACTTTGAATGCGTTCATATTTGTATATATCCCCGTTAGCGGCTCAGTCACTTCCGCTTTCGGGGATTTACTTTGACTGATTGTAGCGGTCGGGGAATCGAACCCCGACAAGGCCATCCTTCTAGTCCCTTAGATCGAGACTGTTGAAGAAATCCCTTAACCGCCTTGCTTCCTTCATCCCGAATGTCATAGTGTTGCCACCAAGTTCCGAGTGAATCCATAATTCCTTGTCCCCGTCAAAGTCCATCAACTTGACCAAGACTTCCTTTTGTTCTATAGCGGAGAACTTATTCCCGCTTAATTCTGGTGTTCTCATACGCAAAGTTTATAATTAAAAAATAATCTAACAACATCCTTATTTTAAGCACAAAACAAAACGGATAGATAACGATAGATAAGGACAGATAACGGTACCTAAAATCGCATTAATTTAGAACCATTCTAAATAATATATTTTATTAACACTCTATATCAATGTATTTCAGATAGATAAACAATAAGACCATCAGACACTAAAATCATCCTATTTCTTATTATTTCATGCAATCATTTAATTATCATTGAAATAACTCCACCAAACCCTCCGGCCGTATTACCGGAGGGGCATCTACTTCCGATCCTCTCCCCGTCGTTCGAGTTATCCCGCAAGCCTTACGCAAGTCATGTCGCTAATTACGCTCATGAATCTATCGTAGGTCTTTTTATTCCATTCCTTGTGATCCGGCATCCAGTCATTGAATATCTCCATATAGACTACCTCGTGAAATCTGTCCTGTACGGTGACGCATAAACCGCCCGTCTCCGGCATTACGCCTACGTTTATATGTACCGGTTTCTTTCCGATCATACACTCCAACGCAATCCTTTGTACGTTCTTCAATACTTCTATCGTTCCCATATTCCTTATATTATTAATGTATAGTTATCAATCACCCGAATAAACCCTGTTACCGTAAAGGCTAGCCATACCGACATGAGTAAGTCTTACAGCATGGGATCTTTGCGCAAGCTCCTTGGCAAACGCCGCACGTTTTTCCGCAAGCTGCACCATCGCTTTCGCCGATCCCCAAGCCTGTTTAAGGCACGAGCCGAATGTACGTCCGTATATTTTGCACTCTCTATAGATCTTATGCGCTTCTTTCATGATCTCACTCTTGTTATATTTCTGTGTTGCCATTGTACTGTTGTTTTATTTTGATGATGCAAATGTAAGATGATCGTTTTGCTTATACAAGAAAAAGAAAGATTATCATTTTATATTTAACAATATTTAGTAGCACGATCGTTTTACATTTAATTATTCTATGTAGTTTTGCATAAACTTAATACTGATCGTTATGATAGATAGATTAATAATTAAAGACGCAATTAAACGTCACGGTACATCTGTTAATGAAGTGGCAGACAAAATGGGCATATCAAGAGTTACGTTAAGCACTCACATTAATGGAAATCCTTCAACGGAAATTCTTTTAAGAATAGCGGATGCAATTGGATGTCCGGTTACAGAGTTATTTGAGCAACCAAAGAAAGACTCTCTATCTTTCACGTGCCCTAACTGCGGTCACCCATTGAAAATAAAGGTGGAATGATGTTATCTTCAATGATCTCAAAATAAAAATCATGAAAGTTTGTTTTCTGCATACAATGCACTACCTTTGCGATACAATATAATACAGAAGTAATATGGAAGCAGTAATAAGAAAACAAACCTCGTTCCGTTTACGTGAAGACTTGTTGCAAGTCTTGCAGGAGCAAGCCAAGAAAGCGAACAGGAGTTTGAATAATTTTGTAGAGAGCACCTTGATGGACGCTGTATACTCCGAGCCAAACGAGGAAACGATAGCGGCTATAAGGGAAGCACGCACGACCAAGAATAAAGAAACGTTCGACAGCGTGGATAGCTTGATGGAGGAATTAATGAAGTGAAAAAGAAATTACACCCAACAAGCCAGTTTAAGAAAGATTTCAAACGTATTCAGAAATTCCCCAAAAAAATCGCAGCTTTTGAATATATCGCAAATCTACTTATAAATGACCATCCGATTCCACAAGAATACAAACCTCACATGTTGAAAGGTGAGTATAAAGGGTGTATGGAATGCCATATAGAAGGAGATTTTCTTCTTATTTGGATTGACGGAGAAATAATCGACTTGCTTAGAATTGGTAGTCATTCCGAGTTGTTCGGGAAAAAGAGGTAGACAAGGTTTGTACTACTTAAATTAAGAAATATGTTATCGAACATGTAATTTCCCCCTATACCATTTTCTTTTGTTAACATTATTATCTACCTTTGTCACATCATTAATTAAACTAAATCAAGTCATGAAGAAAATATTGTTTGCTATAATTTGTATAGCTTTAATGGTATGCTCTTGTTCGAAGGACGATCCTTTAAATCCAATAGATACTAATTTCCCTACAGAAGGAGAATACGGTATTATCTCAGTGGTAAACAATAATCATGAAGTTCAATACGACGGTCTTGCAGGAGCGTTAATATTGGAAGATCTTATCGTGCTAATGGCAAATAAAAAAGAAGATAAGGCCATAAGGCTAGGTTTTATAGGAAAAATGTCTAATGACTCTATTATAAATAATCTCACAGGGGAATATCTTGGCAGTTTTGATAAGAATAAGAAATCCTTGATTATAAATTATATAGACTCCAAAAAAGATCTATATATCATTGAACTTAAAAAGGATTTATATAAAAAAATGAACGGGGAAAAGACTAATCAGACATGTGTCAAAATAGGATGTAAGAATAACACAGATAAAGGCAGTTTGTTTTGCGGCAATCATCATGGCAGTTATGACTTTCAAATACAAATTCCGGGATTATAATTTATTAAATTTATAATATCAAATGAAGAAAACGTTTTTTTTTACTTTAATTTCTATTTTAATCAGTTCTTGTACAACTGTTAAATATTCAGAATATGGATATTCGCTAGATTATTCAAGTTATACATCACAAGGTTTTTTCTTAACTGAGGCACCTTCTGTAAGTTTTAATTATGAACCTATAGGGTCTGTGATAGGAGTCTCTATTTCGGGATATGACAAAAACAAGTCTGAAAAAGAATCATACACAAAGACTCTTTCAGATGGAAGTAAAATTTATAATCCAAATTTTGGAAAAAATCAAACAAATTATATTTCAGCAAACTATGAAGGCGCATTGTCCCAATTAGTAAATGAAAGTAAAAAAATTGGAGCAAATGGAATTATAGGATTGAAATTCAATACTTCTATTATTGAAAACGGAAGATTAGAGATTAGGGCTTATGGAATGGCAATAAAAAAATAACACCATCAAATCCCCTCCACCCAAAAGGCTCTGGAGGGGATTTTTATGAGATTGCCACATTTGTTGGCTAAGCAGTGTTTTTAAACAGACCTATTAGCCTAATAAAAAAGCCATACATTATTAACAATCAAAGATTTACCATCATATTTAATATTTGTTAGTTTTTTTAGCTAAAAAAATTTTGTTTGTTATCCAGTTTATCTCATCTTTGTGTCGAAAACAACAAAGATGAATGAATATGGGCACAGTCAAAAACAGTAAGGACATGCGGCCCAAAGATGTTAATAGCAAAATTGTGACCGCAGCTTCAGAAAAGAAGGATACCCAAGTAAAGTTCAGATCCCTTACGTCTAAAGAGTTACTTGATAGAAGAATTGACATTTATCCTTATATGATTTGAAATGAGTTTTTATTACCCTTATAGGTTTGTCCAGAATTTCGAAGGAAAGTCTGGACATCTTTTATCTAAAAGACTATATTCATTTAAATCTACCAAATCTAATCTTACTTATTGGGTCTGGGTGGAATTATATGATTATAATGTTTATGCTATAAAATTCCATTTAAAAAATCATAGACACAGTAAAAGAAAGTATAATATACTATCTAGCACATTTGAGCCTAGAACGATAATACATACATGTATAAACATAATGCTTGACATATACCATCAAGATGATCATGCATCCTTTGGATTTATAGGCTCTAATTTGGACGAAGAGGGAATTGATAATACCAAAAGATTCCGTTTTTATAGCAAGATTATGGCAACCAATTTTTCTGATAAATATTTTCTACATACAGAACTAAAAGATAAAAGCGCATACTTAATGGTTAATAAAATCGAATTAGAGAACAATCCTAATTTGATAAATGACATCCAAGATGCTTTTACAGAGCAATATGAATATTTCGATTAAACATATATCCCCTTGCTGTCTCACGACATGAGGGGGCTTATGAAAACTAAATCAAATCATGTCTATATTTTGTTTGAGCAACCATAATAATCAAGCAACCCCTTTCTCTCTGATCATATTGGAGATAATATTGTAGATATACTCAATAAAACGATGCTTCTCAGCGATATCCAAATTAGACTCTCCGTTTTTCTTCTTATAGCTACGAATAGATATATGATATAGATAGTACAATTGATCGTATATCTTGCGCCAAACATCCTGTTGTTTCACATTATGGGCGGAAGAGTATCTATTAACCATCTGTCTGATCTTATCTCTTAAACTCATTTCCGGTATCTTTTCCGTTGAAACAGGAATAGCCAAAAGGAGTTTTCCATTTTCTTCTCGTTCTTGTTCTATCGCTTCTATTCGTTTTTCCACATTGGATATCCTGTTCTCATATTCCAAGTTGATGTTAGCTTGCATGGCAAACATCTGTGCGGATGAAAGAGGTTTGCTTTGCTCTTTCAACGCTTTCTCCATTTCTTCGAAAGCGTCATAAAAATCATTCTTAAACCTTAGAGCCTTAATCCCGTTATATCCCATAACAAGGATAGAGAATCCTTTTCTATTCATAATGTATACAGGATTACTTTTCCCGGTAGAATCCTCATAAGTATCTATAACAAAGGCTAAACTCATTTTTGAGTTTAGTTCTTTATCCTCTGTATTAAGTAGTTTTTCTATGTCACGAATAACATTGGCATGTCTTTTCCCAAACTTCTCTGCCACTAGCAAGCTATTAGTAACAACTTGCCCATTATTGCCTTTAAATACTAAACTATCCATATTATTAAGTTTTTTAGCTATTAAAAATATTCTATATTGCTTGATTAGAATGTTCCCCTACAATTCCCTTCTTTTCTCTCCATTCGTCAGTCATGCATAGGGTGAATGCACATAAATCAAATCCTTTTTTAATATAAGATGAGAAATCTACAAATACAAAGTATGGCATATAAGTAATACCATTTTCCTTAGATACAAAATCCTTAAACATACTTTGCTCCAGATATTCATCTATATCTGAATCGTAATCAGAAGAACCATTAATGCTGCGCAAATAACTATTTGCATTAAAGAATCCGTCACTTGTCCGCTGGGCAACATTAAAATCACCCATTTTCCGGATCATCTCTTGATTCGTCTTCATGAGCCTATTTTATTTATTAACAAGCTTCCTTATTTCCTAAGAACTTATTCACGAAGTAAACTTGCCCTTTTCCGGTGACCTTCGGCGTGATAGTAGTATGTAACACCCCGTTATTACCAGATCTTACGCCTTTCTTCAACTCGAACAAGCCTTGCTCCACGTATTGCTGGTTAGGGATATTGTATCTCTCACCATGCTTTCCGAGATATCCGTTGTCACGCATCCATGCGAACAACCTTTTCTCCCCAATAGAATATCCGTTTTGAGCGATCAGCTTGGCGAGCTCACCGATCAGGCAGGAACTGTTCGCTGATTGAACGGCCTTCGTGAAAGCCACGGCGGGAGCGGCCTCAGTTACTTTCCGCTCGGCCTCGATACGCTTTTGTTGTTCCTCTTTAAGGTTTGTGGCCAACTGGATCAAGAAATCGGGCGAGGTCAAGGCTTTCTCCAATGTGTCGTTTGTCATATACGCTCCATGTTTACGGATGGAAGGGAGAACCTCTCCGCATACCCAGTCTTGGAATGGTTCGGCTTGCGGCTTGTCGGATCGCATGATTACCTTGTAGAGATTCTTTTCATTGACAAAATTCATTTGCTGTTCTCTACCGATTGAATCGGTGACCCCAATCCGAATGGGGGCATCCGTCAGTCTTGATTGTACAGCGTCTACACGTAATCCTAAAATTTTGCAAACATCCGCAAGGCAAAATAAAGGGTTCTCACTTGTCCCGGCTACTCTCACTTCACCGAAACGATCGTTCTCAAAAATTTTAATTGCTTCCATATCTTAAAATTTTAATTGTTCAAAATATTTTCTCCCGCAATTTTAGCCATAAGATCAAAACGACTTTGTTATTTTGATTACTTCGGCACCTCTTAATGAAAAAGCCTCCCCGACACGAGCCACAACACATCGTATCAAGGAGGCTGTTAGCGACCGCTGTCGCCCAAAATCTTCCTAGCCTGTTGTGGTAGGCTGACCAGTAAAAACAAAAAGAGCCATACCCCATAGACGTGACTCTATCGGGTATGGCTCTAAGGCTCTACTGTCTTCTTGTATGTCCAGCAAATATAATAAAAGGATTCGGTATATCAAAAACTATTCCCGCATTTTTCTTCGCTTATACTCTTGAAAAGCAGCGTCATCGTTAGATCTCTTGATAGTTCTCCCTAAATCATAAATAGCGGCTTCAATCCTTTGGTTCGCTCTGATTATCCCTTCAGTGTCAAAATTATTGACGATCTGAACCGGCTCGCCTTTCTTATTGTGTGTAAGCCAATACGTGTTATCCACGAAGCGGCTAAGGAAGGCCGGATCATTGAGATCCGGAACGACCTCGGCTCCCGCAGGCAATGACAGCAGGGTGGGCTTATCCGGGGTAATGTACGCTTTATCTCCTACCAATACCGCCTCGCTACGGCCTCCATCGCCAACGATTGCCAGACCGCCGGGGTGATTGTCGGTACCATGGGCGTATTTGGGGATGGGCTGGGCTATGATCGTGGCGAGTTGCACGGCTCCGGTAGCCGCTATCATAGCTGCAAAGATAGCTCCAGTGATAGGTCCCGTTTCTTTGTAAGCTACCATTATCGCCCGTGCCGTGGCCGCAATAGTCTGAGCTATATCTATAGACTTCTGGAACTTGGCCTGTCTAGTCTGCAACTCAGCTTTTTTCTTCTCCAGTTCCTTGTTCTTGCGGCTGGTCTCTTCCTCCGCCGCACGCTTGCGGGCCTCGGCCTCCTCTGTCGTTATTATATCTTTCTCGGCAAGAGCGTCTATAGTCTCAACCTTAGCGTCATACTCCTCTTGGTTGGCCTCTATTTCCGCATCTACATTATCTATTTGACGTTGGAATAATGAATTACCGATTGATATGATAGCAGAGATCGATTCTTGTATCAAGCGCTTTTTAGCCTGTTCTACTTTTTTTCGCCCCTCTTCCTCTCGTTTGGCATCCTCTATGATTTTATCGCTGGTCTCTTTAGATAACTGAACACGGAGGCGAGCGATCTCCTTCTCTTTCTCTAGCCTCTCATCGCCTTCAAACAAATAAAGATTTGATTCAAGTATACTTAATTGACTTTGTAATGACTCCATAGCATACTGATGCTCCAGATCCGATTTCTGTTTCTCATACTCTTTTTTCTTGATAATCCCTTGCTCATATTGTTTAGTCAAGGCATTAAGCTCTTCGTTTATCTCTATCTGTCTTTGAGAAAGGAGTATCTCGTTCTGAGACTGCTCCGTAGACATAAGACGTTTTCCGTAATCATTGTATAGAGTCTCTATTTGCTTTAGATACTTTTCCTCTATCAACGCCCTGTCTTGGCCTGTTTTGTCCGCCTCTCTTAATTCTTTATCCTTTTGTAGTTGCAATATATCCAAGCGAGCGTCAAGCTCTTGCAAACTTCCCTTTTCTGCAATCGCAAGACGATTTTGAGCCTCCTCATTAGCTCTTTGCTCCGAGATCTTACGATCGAATTCCGCCAACTTCTTGCTTCTCTCAGCCTCAATAGCCTCTATTTGCTCATTAACCCTTACGCCTTTCGTCTTTACGTCATCGATACGTTTTTGGAAAGATTGCTCCAAGAGAAGACGGTCTTTCTTATACCCCTCATCCATCACATTAAGACGAGCCTCCTGAATATTCCGTTCGGCCTCCATCTCTAATTTCTCCCTACGCTTGGCCTCTCGTTCTATTTGCTCCTGCTGTCGTTTAAGTTTCTCCTCGTTAGAGGATTCTCTTATACCTGCGCTCTCTAATTCACTCCTTGCGGCTTCCATCTGCTTTTTGTTATAGTTGAAATAAGCGAATCCTGCCTCATCAAGAGCATCAGCTTGATCATTCAAAGATTTAACATCCACTTCTATAGCCTTCGCATTCTCCTCAGCAAGTTCTTTCACTGATTTTACGCCAAATCTAGTATCTTGCATAACAGCCGTAGCCGCATATTGCCCTTTTTCTCTTGCCTCATCTGCTTTTTTTTGTAGATTTTCGGCTTCAATCCTTTTTTGTAAAGCCTCAGCATATTTTTCTTGAGCTAATTTTTGCGCAGCCGTTGCTTGCGCTCTCAAAGCCATTGCTTTAACAAAAGCATCCGTATTATCTACTAGCAGATTCTCAGCGTCATTAACATCCGTAACTGACACATCTAATTTCTTAAACTCAGAGGCGTTATCAATGATAAACTGCTTCTGCTTATTGAGATTATCTCCTAAATTATTCCATTCCGCTTGCAGGTTGCGTAATGTTACAAGATTCTCCCCATATGATGATGTCGAGTTCTTTAAAGCCTTGGCATAATCCCCGGTGGATGAATTCAAGTCTCTCTGGGCTTCCGAAGCGGCCTTAGCCGAGCTAGAGGATGACAATAAGTTTTTACCCCACTCAAAGATATCCTTACCATATACGGTAAGTAGAGTTATACCAACCGACAACAAGGTATTCCAAGACAAAGCGGACTTAGCTATCTGCTTCCACACGGGAACACCTTTCAATCCCTCCTCCCTTAAGGCGGCGTTCTCCTTCCTTATCCGAGATATTTGGTCGACCAATATAGGGATATTGTTAGAGATAGCGAGAAAGCCGGTCTGTAGAGATACCGAGAATGCGGGAAACTCACGGGTTAATTGATTGATTGCGTTTCCCATTCCATCCCATGTGGAGACATAATTACCCACGTTTCTCTGATGCTGTCCCAGACTTTTATCAACAGATTTTACCTGAGTGTCCAAAGCCGCTATATTCTTTTGCAACTCTACTCCTAACTTGCTGTTAGCGGCTTCCGTGGAAAGCATCCGATACGCCTTTCTCAGCCTCTCCAATTGCAACGATTGCTCTTGATAACTATCGTTGGCAGAGTTGATCATTTTTGTCTCATTCGTAAGAATGTTCAACAGTTCTCTCAAGGATTCTCGATGAAGCAATTCTGCCCTTACCAGATCCTGCCTCTTTTGCACGGCATCTTTAGTTGAGATAGCCCCGCTTTTCTCCATTTTATTCAATTGGCTTTTCTCCTTGGATAGTTGGGCCAATATCGTCCTTTCTTGAGCGACCCTGCGTATATTCTCCTCCCTAGATCCCAATGTCTGGTCAATGAGTCCCTTCAATTCCTGACTTATGACAACCTCTTGTTGCTTGGCTTTCATGTTCTCCGAGATAGCGTTTGATTCCTTGGCCATGGAAGAGGATGATTGATCTAAACTATTTTGAACTTTCCCAGCCGCTTCCGCATATCTCTTGTTAACCTCTATCAGCTCATCAATCTTTCTCTTGTACTGGTCATTGGTCTTATTGAGAGTGTCAATCGTGCTTTTAAGCGCTGATACATTTTTCTTGTACTCCTCGATCTTGGCGTTCAACTCTGACAAGCTTGAGGGATTTATCGTCAACCCTTTCCCTATCTCTTTTACCAACCCGATATAGACATTCTGCGTATCCGCTAATTTCCTATCCAGACGCTCCAGTTGATCAAACGCCTCTTTCCCTAC
>ENA-ORRN01000103-ORRN01000103.1-human-gut-metagenome-genome-assembly--contig:-NODE-103-length-69625-cov-6.601452_pt1 | contig 69625 bp, 63 predicted proteins | sample MGYA00242174_ERZ509132 | MGnify/ENA primary metagenome ERZ509132 (study PRJEB26280, sample SAMEA2338671) | human gut metagenome | biome: human gut; feature: human-associated habitat; material: faeces... | reverse complement strand
GATCTGCAGTATCTGGAAACGGTCATTGATGAACATACCATTCCGGAAGAAGCGCCGATATGCCAAGGGAATTCCTGAAGGATTACAAAGGAGTTCTCGTTACCGATGGATATCAGGTATATCACAAGCTTGCCGGTGAACGACCGGATGAACTTCGGGTTGCAGGCTGCTGGGCACATTGCAAACGGAAGTTTGACGATGTTCTGAAGGCACTGAAAACAAGCAATCCTAAAGGCGCAATTTCGGCCGAGGCACATAAGCGGATTGCGGCAATATATCATGTGGAAACATGTGCAAAGCATCTTCTCCTGAGGAACGTCTGGATAACAGGCAGAAGTCTGTAAAACCGCTGGTTGATGCATTTTTCAGCTGGCTAAAATCCATTGACTTTACACTGCTGGACAAAAGCGGTTCGCTTTATGGTGCAATCCGTTATGCACTAAATCAGGAACCATACTTGCGGGCATTCCTGGATGACCCGATTATTCCGCTAGATAACAACGATGCGGAACGGAGCATCCGAAAATTCTGTGTGGGCAAGCATAGCTGGCACATCATAGGCTCCCGGCGTGGAGCCAGAGCAAGCGCCATTCTCTACAGCATAGCAGAAACATCCAAAGCTAACGGACTGAAGCCATACGAATATTTCAAGTATCTTCTCGAACAGATGCTGACGCATCTGGATGACAAGCCGGCTGATTACATAGACGACTTGCTGCCATGGTCCGAAAAGATACCGGAATATTGCAGGTTGAAAACATTTGAATGGTTAGCAATCGCCGCCTGCAAGGGCGGCACTTTTTTTAGACCACGTATGTGGTTTACCATTTACGAATCGATGCTGCACACGCGGTTGACTATAGGGCTGACAATAAAACCTTTGAGAGCGGACTGGAAGAAAGCAATCGAAGAGGATTTTGAAGCAAGAAAATAAAAAAGCCCTGCAATCATTACAACTGCAGGACTATACTGGTGGACGATAAGAGGCTTGAACTCTCGACCTCTGCGTTGCGAACGCAGCGCTCTCCCAGCTGAGCTAATCGCCCATGCTATCAAAGGATTCCAAATGATATGAAATTTGAAATCAGATAGGCAACTGCGGCCATCACACATGTGAAGGAGATGACTTTAGATTTGACTTTGGATTCCTTGTCGAAGACTGCCATGGATGTAATCCAGGATACGACCAAGGTGATTAGTGCAATTAAAGTCATCCGGTTTATGATTGCAGCCCATCCGCGACAGAAATAGCAGATGATCGCAATGACCAAAACCGTAATGATGTATTTGAGCCAGCCCCCACGGTCAAAAATAACAGGGATGAGCAGTGCAGCCCATATGACGCCGAGGAGCAGGCACTTTAATATCAATATAACGAATGCTTCCATAAGTATCCTTTCAGAAATTTCATCTACCTGCTGATTATAACACATTTTGCCGCAATATGGAACAGCCTTTGTGCAGATAGTGGACTTTTTTTTCTCTGTGTGATAAACTTTATGACAGAGTCATGCGAAAGCGGTGGAGAAGGTACAATGAAACACACTACGAACATTTTGGAAGAACTTCTTGAAAGTGAATATAAAGGGCTGATTTATATTGACGAACAAAACAGAATCGGCTCATATAGCAAGCGTGCGAAGGAAATAACCGGAATTATTTCCGAGGATGGGCGATGCCATGCCGCAGGCGTTTACCACAATAAAAAAATCAAGCCGCAGTATAAATACATCAAGAGCTATAGCCCAAATGGGAAGTTTGAACTGAAAACAAACTATCTCGGGTTTGAGATTGTAAGCCGAATTGACTTGAAACGCAATCATACAGCTTTTGGAAGAACGGCAGAAGAAGAAATCACATAATGAGGACAAGAACCGGGAATTTGAAATTGCGGGGCTGAATGATTTTATCGGAAGAAACCCGTCGATGGCAGAGGTCAAGAGGCTGGCATATAAAGCATCGCAGACGATGTTGAATGTAATCATAACGGGGGAAAGCGGAACAGGAAAGTCAAGGCTTGCGAAGAATATACATAACATGGGGAATCCGGGTGCTCCGTTTGTGGAGGTAAACTGCAATGCAATCGCGCCGAGCTTGTTTGAGAGTGAACTTACCGTGTCGGTTCCTCGAAGCCGATTGATGTCAATGTGCGGGTAATCACTGCAACGAACAGAAATCTTGAAGAGGAAGTGCGGCAGGGGAGGTTCAGACAGGATTTATACTACAGTATCGGATAAGATTAAACGACATCAGCAAAATCAATATCGACGAGAAAATTACCGTTGACGGAATCGAAAGAACCTATTCGTACGTTGAACTCGGAAATCCGGGTCTGCCGCATGTCGTAATGGAAATTCCGGGACTCTCAACCATGGATAAAGAGGAACTGAGACATCTCGGCAAGGAACTCCGATACAATAAAAAGTTTCCAAAGGGTGCCAATGTGAATTTTTACGAGATAACCGGAAGGGACACTCTCACAGAACTCACATACGAGCGAGGCGTTGAGGACTTTACCATGGCCTGCGGCACAGGCACCGGAAGCGTTGCAGCGGTTCTTACGGAAAAAAATCTTGTAAGCGGAAATGATGTGCATGTAAGTGTGCCCGGGGGAGAATTGTTTATCACAATCAAAAAAGATTTCAAAAACGGCAGTGTGAAGGATATTTTTCTTACCGGACCTACCAACATCGTTGCGGAAGGTGTCGTTACGGACGAAGAACTTTTACTTTAGAATTACTTATTTTTATACCCGAATCGGTGGGATAAAATGCATCGATTCGGGTGTTTTTGCATTATATATTTGCTTTTCTTGCGATTTTCTATTAAAATAGATGTATACATTCCGCGCGGATCTGCCGCGCCGGACCTTAGAAAGGAGCGCCGATGGCACAGTTATACTATAGATACAGCACAATGAACGCCGGAAAGTCCATTGAACTGATTAAAGTTGCATACAATTACGAGGAAAGAGGAAAACATGTTCTGACGCTGATTCCGTCAATCGACAACCGATACGGGACAGGGGTTGTGACCTCCAGAATCGGAATACAGAGAGAAGCGACGATTGTGGGAGATGACACGAATATTTTGGAATTGTTTATGCGCGAAAATGAAAAGCAGAAAATTGACTGCGTACTGATTGACGAGTGCCAGTTCCTCAAAAAGCACCATGTTCAGGAACTGGTTGAAATTGTGGACAGCTTCGATGTTCCGGTGCTTGCTTACGGGCTGAAAAACGACTTCAGGAACGAGCTTTTCGAGGGTTCTTATTATATGCTGATTTATGCGGATAAAATCGAAGAAATCAAGACAATCTGCTGGTGCGGACGCAAGGCGACGATGGTAGCAAGAATTGTGGACGGACAGTTTGTAAAACAGGGCGAGCAGATTGTGGTCGGCGGCAATGATATGTATGTTTCCCTTTGCCGCAAGCATTATAACGACGGCCGTTTGGGACCGGACAGATAAGAACAAGGCGGGAAGATTATGAATTTTGGAATGAGAAATGTGAGAAAAGTGCTGATTATGGCAGTTGTTTTGACGATAAGCATCTGCGGCTTCTTGTGTGCAGATCATGCTTTTGCGGCACAGCTAAGAACCGGTGTTGTCGCAACGACCTCACTCAATGTAAGAAGCGGAGCGGGCATTGAATATAAGCCTACAGGTTTTTTGGCTCTGTATGACAAGGTGACGATCTTGGATGAGACATATGACCGCAACGGCAGCAAATGGTATCACATAAAATATAAGACGACAAAGACGGGTTACGCATCTGCGGACTATATCACGGTTGAAAGCAGCAATGAGTATGTGTATGATGAGAAATTCGAGAATAAGCTGGATACTGAAGGCTTTCCGGAGACATACAAGACATATTTGAGAAAAATACACGCAAATCATCCCGAATGGACCTTTAAAGCAGCACATACCGGACTTTCATGGAACGACGTAATCGAAAAAGAAAGTGCCTTGGGCAAGTCTTTGGTTGCCTCAGGTTCCCCGGCTTCCTGGAAATCAAAAGCCGCGGGAGCATATAACGCGGAAACCGGCAAGTACATTGTTTTTGACAGCGGCGGATGGGTCTGTGCATCGCGGGGAATCATAAAATATTACATGGATCCGAGAAATTTTATGAATGAAGTGGGGATATTCCAATTCCTGACCCATGCATATGATGGCGAAACGCAGACGGCAGCAGGTCTTCGCACCTTGCTTTCCGGCACATTCATGGATTCCTATCTGGCTGATGAGCCGTCGGCAGCTTACACAAGTGTCTTAATGGAAGCCGGGGCGAGAGCGAATGTCAATCCGTATGTACTTGCTTCCATGATTCTCGTAGAACAGGGTTCAAGCGGCAGGGGTAAATCCATCTCAGGCAGCGTATCCGGATATGAGGGATATTACAATTACTTCAATGTGGGCGCATATCGCAGCGGAAGCATGGATGCCGTTGAGCGAGGCCTGTGGTATGCATCGCAGAACGGCAGTTATTCGAGACCGTGGAACAGCATACGAAAGGCAATCGAAGGCGGTGCCGAGTTCTACAGCGAGAACTATGTTCAGAGCAGCAAAAATACATTGTATTTTAAAAAATGGAATGTAATGAACGGTATCGCTCAGGTGGCGCAGGGGCAGTACATGACCAACGTGCAGGGTGCGGAGAGCGAAGCTGCGGCACTCAGAAACGGATATGCTTCGGTGCTTGATACTTCGATGACTTTCCTGATTCCGGTATATGACAACCTCCCTTCAAAGGCCGCGGCACTGCCTGCGGACGGCGAGGAGGAAATTATTGAACCGACGGAGCCGGAAAAACCGGATACCCCGGACACACCGGACAAGCCGGAGGAAGAGGCTGCAAATCAGGCTAAGATTCAAAAGTACAAAGACGGACTTGCTAAGACTGAAGTTATCAATCTGAAGGCGGAGGCAGGAAGAAAGAAAGTTAAACTCACCTGGAAAAAATCCGCATCGGGCTATGCTGTAGACACCTATCAGATTTGGCGTTCGGTTAAAAAATCTTCGGGATATTCCAAGATATTCACATCTTCAAATCCGAAGAGCTGCTATTACATAAATACAAAGGGTTTGTCACCAAATACGAGTTACTGGTATAAAGTAAGAGGAGTGAGAACGGTATGCGGCAAGACGCTTTATACGCCGTTCACCAAAATTAATGTCAAAACGAAAAGGTGATGTTTATGAAAGACATTCTGTATTTTTTCAGTGATATGAATGCATTTTCCATTGCTTTGCGGCTTTTGCTTGCAATGCTCCTGGGAAGTCTGGTGGGCGTGGAGAGAGCCAACAAGAGATATGCCGCAGGAATAAGAACCTTCGCACTTGTGTGCATGGGATCTGCACTTGCAACGATAACGGGACTGTATCTATCGGAAATATCCGCATACCCTGCGGACATCGGCAGAATCCCGGCACAGCTTTTGTGCGGAATCGGATTCCTCGGTGCGGGTACGATTATCGTTACGGACAGGCGGCAGGTCAGAGGCCTTACGACCGCTGCGGGACTTTGGGTCACCGCAGCGATGGGAATTGCAATCGGCGCAGGGTTCATATGGGCGGCGTTGGTATGTTTCGTGCTGATGATTATAACGACGTATTTCATGTATTACATGACAAGACATGTGGAAAATCATACGAGAACCACGGAAATGTACATCGAACTGGAGCAAAAAGCCGTTGAAGTCCTTTTAGATTTTATAAAGTCCGAGGAATATGAAGTAAATTCCATCGAACGCAGAAAAGAGCAGCCGCTTGTTGAGGGTGACATGGTGCTCAGAATCAGAATCGACTTAGGCAAACGGGAAAATCACAAAATGATAATGCACGACATCAAGGCAATTGACGGCGTGCATTATGTGGAAGAGCTATCTTGATTCGGCATATTTGCCCTGCCAGGTATCAAGCAGATGCATCCGCTCATCGATACCGTTTAAAATCGTGCGTTTATTGAAGCTCCACGGCGGATTGATTAAAATGGAGCGGGGCGCATCGCCGGTAAGGCGATGGATTGTGACCTCGGGCGGTATGATTTCGAGGCATTCCACAACCAAATTAACATATTCTTCAATGGAAGCGAAAGGCTGGTAGTCGGGATAGAGATATTCCATCTGCGAGCCTTTTACTATATTCAGAAGGTGGAGCTTCATGCCGAACAGCCCCGGGATAGAAGAAACATATCTTACAGAATCCAGCATATCGTCGTGAGATTCGCCCGGAAGTCCCAAAATAAGGTGCACGACGGTTTTTATCCCGCGTGCCGACAGCTGCACCATTGCTTGATCAAAAACGCTCAAATCGTAACATCTGTTTATCAGATTTGCACTGTCTTCGTGTATTGTCTGAAGTCCGAGTTCGACCCAGAGAAAATGGGTTTTGTTGATTTCGGACAGAAGGTCTAGAACTTCTTCGGAAAGACAGTCGGGCCTTGTGCCGATCACGAGTCCTTCAATCTTTGGGTTTTTCAAAACTTCGTTGTATTTTGCGGCGAGTTCGGATACCGGGGCGTAAGTGTTTGTGTGATTCTGAAAGTAGCCGAGATAGCGTGCATGCGGCCATTTGTCCGAAAGCAGGCGGATTTGACCGTCGATATCGGAAGCAAATTCTCCGGAACCGCTGTCGGAACAAAATATACATCCACCCACGCCTTTTGAGCCGTCGCGGTTGGGGCAGGTAAAGCCGCCGTCGATGGCAAGCTTGATGGTTTTTTCGCCGAAAGTCCGTTTCAGCCAGGTGCTTATAGAATGATATCTTTTATCTCCGAAAAGTTTTTGCAAATCTTCATTTAATGCCGTATTCATAGGGATTTTCCTCTTTATATTCGTTCAATTTTGTGGTATAATTTAATGTCATATAATAAATTTAAAATAAAAACCCAAACTTGTCAAGAAAGGAGGCGCAGGAGATGAACGCAGAAAAAAAGATGAGCCCTGCGGAATGCAGAATCTGCAGTGAGTTTGCCAACCACGGATACTATCCTCAGGAACCTGAGACCAAGGTTGACAAGAAGCATGTGCTGCTCCATTCCTGCTGCGGACCGTGCAGCACGGCATGTATCGAAAGACTTTTGCCGGACTACAAGATAACCGTATTCTTTTACAATCCGAATATTACAGACTCCGAAGAGTACGAAAAACGCAAAGAAGCTCAAATTCAGTTTATCAATTCGTTCAACCGGCGCGTTACGGATGAAGACAAGATTTCATTCATGGAAGGAGAGTATTTGCCGGAGGACTTTTATAAAGTATGTGCCGGCTACAGCAATGAGCCCGAAGGAGGACTGCGCTGTACCGAATGCTTCCGCTTGAGAATGGAACGAACGGCACAGGTGGCAGCAAGGACCGGAAATCCGATTTTCGGCACCACACTGACGGTAAGCCCTCACAAGAATTATCCGCTTATTTCAGCATTGGGAACGGAAATTGCCGCACTTTACGGCATTGAGTTTCTCGATGTGGATTTTAAGAAGAAAAACGGATTCCAAAGGAGCATAGAACTCTCCAAGGAATACGGGCTTTACAGGCAGAACTACTGCGGGTGCGAATACTCGAAATGGTATTAGAAACAAAAAAAATTCAAATAAATTCACACAAGAGGAGGACAGAATAATGTTGCCATTAATTTTACCTGAAAACTATGAATCAGCCATAGATCTTATGGAAAGCCAGAGAGCAATCAAAAAAATCAAAGACTTTTTCCAGCAGGAATTAGCATACGGACTGCAGCTTCGCCGTGTATCGGCACCGCTTTTTGTTGACCCGAAGACCGGTCTCAACGACAACCTGAACGGCACGGAAAGAAGAGTAAGCTTTACACTTAAGGATATTGACGAACTGGAAGTGGAAGTCGTACAGTCCCTTGCAAAGTGGAAGAGAATGGCACTCGGCAAATACGGAATCGAGCCGGGACACGGCATCTACACCGATATGAACGCCATCAGAAGAGACGAAGACCTCGATAACCTTCATTCCGTTTATGTTGACCAGTGGGACTGGGAAAAAGTTATCACAAAGGAACAGAGAACCGAAGAATATCTGAAAGAAACGGTTACGACCATTTACAATGCGATTAAGAACCTCGGCGACTATGTAAACAGACTTTACAGAAACATTCAGACGGAAATTCCGAACGAAATCTTTTTCATCACGACGCAGGAACTGGAAGATATGTATCCGGACAAAACACCGAAGGAAAGAGAAGATGCGATAACCAAGGAGCACGGCGCGGTGTTCATCATGAAAATCGGCGGACAGCTGGCTTCCGGACAGAAACATGACGGAAGATCCCCGGACTATGATGACTGGGAATTAAACGGTGACATTATCCTTTGGAACGAGGTGCTCGACCGCGCATTCGAGATTTCTTCCATGGGTATCCGTGTCGATGCGGAAGCAATGGGACGCCAGCTCGAATTGGCAGGATGCCCGGAAAGAGCAGAACTTCCGTTCCAGAAAGCAATTTTAAACGATGAATTGCCGTACACAATCGGTGGCGGTATCGGACAGAGCAGACTCTGCATGTTCTTCCTCCGCAAGGCACACATCGGTGAAGTGCAGGCGTCCGTATGGCCGCAGGCAATGATAGACAAATGTGCTGAGAACAACATTTATCTGCTTTAATTACTTAAATAATCCGAAGTCGGGAAGAATCAGAAATGAAATACGTAAATGTAGTAGTCGAAAACAAAAGCAAACATACGGATATGATTTTTACATACAGGGCTTGTGATTCCGGTGCCAAAACCGGTGACTGCGTTCTGATTCCTTTCGGCAGAGGGAATAAGACCAAACGCGGCTTTGTTTTCGGCATTACGGATGCTGCCGACTGCCCCGAAGAGAAAATCAAAGACATACAGGGCATTGATCCAAACCTCTGCCTCAGCGAAGAGATCATTAAGACAGCAGCATGGATGAAACAGCGATATGCCATTACCTATTCCGATGCCATAAACTGCTTTCTGCCGCCGGGAAAACCCGCAGCAGAGGGAAAACAAAAAGAACCTTACAAGGATATTGAGGGAAATTACACGCAGCCGGACGCATTGACCGGCGAACAGCGGATTGCCGCAGATGCGATAAAAAGTGCGATTGACGAAGGCAGGCAGGAGAACTTCCTGATTCATGGAGTAACCGCAAGCGGGAAAACCCAGGTATATATGGAGGTGATTTCGGAATGCCTCGACAGAGGCAGAACCGCGATTGTGCTTGTACCGGAAATATCGCTTACGGGACAGCTTATTGAAAGATTTGTCGGAAGGTTCGGCAAGGAAGCGATTGCCGTCATGCATAGCAGGCTTACGCAGCGGGAAAGATATGACGAATGGCAGAGAATTCGCAGCGGAAAGGCAAAAATTGTAATCGGTGCCAGGATGGGCGTCTTTGCACCGCTTGCAAACATCGGAGCAATCATAATGGACGAAGAGCACGAAGCCAGTTATAAGTCCGATATGTCCCCGAAGTATGACACCGTGGAAATTGCACTGAAGCGTACGGCAGCGTGGGGCGGAGTTCTGGTGCTCGGAAGCGCAACACCCTCCGTCACCTCCTACGAGCGGTGCCGGGAGGGGATTTATCACCTTCTCACATTGAAAGAAAGATACAACAAAACTCCACTGCCGCATATTGAGATTGTCGACATGCGGGAGGAACTGCGAAGCGGGAATATGACGATTTTCAGCCGCAGGCTGTTTGATGCCGTATCGGATGCACTTCGAGAAGGCGAGCAAGTTATCCTTATGCAGAACAGGAGAGGTTATTCGAACTTCGTATCCTGCAGAGAATGCGGGGCCGTCATGAAATGCCCGGAATGCGGAATCTCGCTGGTCTATCACAAGAGCAGCGGATCTTTGGAATGTCATTACTGCGGCAGGAAGTACCGGCTTCCGGAGAAATGCCCGGAATGCGGAGGCAGATATCTCAAGCATTTCGGTATCGGAACGGAACAGGTGACAGAGGCTGTCTCAAAATATTTTCCGGATGCCGTGACGGCGCGTCTTGACTTTGATACCGTAAAGAAACGCTGCGAAATGGACCGGATACTGTCTGATTTTGCGAAGAAGAAAACGGATATACTCGTCGGAACCCAGCTGGTTGCAAAGGGACTTGACTTCGATAATGTGGGTGTTGTCGGAATCATCGCTGCGGACGTAACACTCAATATTCCGGATTTTCGTTCGGCGGAGAGAACCTTTCAGCTTATTACGCAGGCTGCAGGAAGAGCCGGCAGAGGTACGAAACAGGGACTTGTGGTTGTACAGACATACGAGCCGGATAATTACACGTTCCGCTTTGCAAAGGACAATGATTATGATGATTTTTTCAAAGAGGAAATTAAATTAAGGAAGTTTATGAACTATCCGCCTTTCGGTGATATCATCATGGTAAGTTTTACTTCCGCGGACGAGCGAGATGCGGTTTCGGCCGCGGCACGGTGCGAAGCATACATGAAAAATGCACTCGGATCGGAAAACAAGAGAAATGTTCTTTCGCACAAACCGGACACCTTGTTCAAGGGCAGGGACAGTTTCCGGGAATATATCGTCATAAAATGCCCGAAGAACCTCGGCAACGACGGAAACGAAAGAAATCGATACATGTTTTATCTGGAAAGCTTTCAAAGAAAGCTCACGGATGAAAAAGCAAATGTGAACATAACGGTGGATGTGAATCCGTACAGTATTTTCTAAAACCAGGAAGGAGAATCAGAAGATGGCAATAAGAAATGTTGTGCTGGAAGGCGACGAAATACTCAGAAAAAAATGCAGAGAGGTTACGGAGGTTACCGACCGCATTCGGATGACCATGGAGGATATGCTTGAGACGATGCGAAGTGAATACGGAGTCGGAATCGCAGCACCCCAGGTTGGGATTATGAGAAGAATGTTCATTGCCGAGCCGGAACCGGGAAGGGTTTATTACATGATTAACCCGGTGATTCTGGAGCAGAGCGGCGCAGATCCGGGAGATGAAGGCTGTCTCAGCGTTCCCGGCAAAATCGGCACGGTTACAAGACCTGATTATATTAAGATTGAGGCTCTGGATCTCTCCGGAGACAAACAGACTTACGAGTTCCATGATTTCGATGCGAGAGTTATGTGCCATGAATATGATCATCTGGACGGAATTCTCTATATCGATAAAGCAGTGAATATAAGGGATGCGGACGAAGAGTACCAGGAAATCGAGGATTTTGAAGAGTAGGAGCAGCAAATGAAAATAGCATTTATGGGAACACCGGAATTTGCCGTTACGGTTTTGGAGGGTCTCCTTAATACAAAACACGAAGTGGGACTTGTCGCAACGCAGCCGGATAAGGCAAAGAACCGGGGAAAGAAAATTCAATATACGCCTGTGAAGGAAAAGGCTCTTGAGCATAACATCAAAGTTCTTCAGCCTGAAAAGGTAAGAGGGAACGAAGAATTCCTCGAAGAACTCAAAGACTACAGGCCTGACATCATTGTGGTTGCTGCGTACGGGCAGATTCTGCCGAAGGAAGTCCTGGAACTTCCGAAATACGGCTGTGTAAATGTACATGCATCGCTGCTTCCGAGACTCAGAGGTGCAGCACCGATTCAGCGCGCAATCATCGAAGGCGATGAGGAGACCGGCGTTACGATTATGCAGATGTCGGAAGGGCTCGACACAGGAGATATGCTCGCCAAAGAAAGCATCAAGATCGGCACGATGAATTACAGCATGCTGCACGATGCACTTGCGGAAATCGGAGCAAGACTCATGGTTCATACCCTTGACCTGATAGAAGAGGGGAAAATCAGTCCCGAGCCGCAGGATGACAGCAAATCCAGCTATGCCGAGATGGTATTTAAGCAAGAAGGAAAAATCGACTTTACGCGGCAGCCGGAGGCGGTGGAACGTCTTATTAGAGGCTTTGACCCGTGGCCGGGTGCTTTTTGCGAATATGAAGATATGGTAATGAAACTTTGGAAAGCACAGCCGCTTTGCGAAAATACCGGAAAAGAGCCGGGAACCATTATCGAGGTTTCCGCCCGGGGCATTAAAATTGCCTGCGGAGACGGGACACTCCTGGTAAGCGAAATTCAGATTCCGGGAAAGAAACGCGTTGCGGTCTCGGAGTATTTAAAGGGAAATCAGATTAAAGAAGGGATTATTTTAAAGTAACAGGGAGGACGTATTATGTGGGATAGTTATTTTTCGTATTACGCGACAGGAATACTGCTGATTCCTGCGATTCTTTTTACGCTTTATGCACAGATGAAGGTTAAATCAAACTTCAGCCGCTATTCAAGAATCAGAAACGACAGAAATCTGACGGGTGCTCAGGCGGCGAGAAAGGTTCTCGATGCCAACGGGCTTACCGATGTAAACATTGAGGCTGTCAGAGGAAGCCTCACCGACCATTATGATCCGAGAAAGCGCGTCCTTCGCCTTTCCGAATCGGTATGCAATGTGAACTCCATTGCGGCAGTAAGCGTGGCCTGCCACGAAGCAGGGCATGCACTTCAGCATGCAAACGGCTATGCACCGCTCAAAATCAGAAACAGTATCGTTCCGCTTGTAAACTTTGCATCGAATTTCAGCTGGATTCTGGTTGTGATCGGAATCGGCCTGCTTGCATCAAACAACTATATCGGAGATACGGTTTTCAATATCGGAGTCATTATGATGGTTATTGTAATTCTTTTTCATACCGTTACGCTTCCGGTGGAATTTAACGCAAGCAGCCGGGCGTTGAAACAAATGGAAGAACTTGCGATTATCGACGAGGACGAGGAAGTGGGCGCAAAGAAGGTGCTCAGAGCCGCAGCTCTCACTTATGTGGCAGCGCTTGCGGTTGCAATTGGCAACCTTCTCAGAATGCTTGCACTCAGAGGAAGAGATTAATGGATTTAAACAGAAAAACAGCCTACGAAATCCTTCTGGATGTCGAGAAAAACGATGCATACTCCAACTTTGCCATCAATCATTTTGTTAAGAAGAATGAACCGGACAAAGAGGCATTTGTGAGGGAGCTTGTATACGGCGTTCTTGAGAACAAAATTTTGCTCGACTACTATCTGGATGCATTGATATCGAGCGGGGTTAAGAAGGTAAAAAAACAGGAGCTGACACTCCTTCGCATGGGCCTTTATCAGCTTGTGTATATGGACTCGGTTCCCGCATACGCCGCCGTAAACGAGACGGTGAGTCTGGCGAGACGATTTGTGCACGGAAAAGATAAATTCATAAACGGAGTTCTTCGCGGATACCTCAAGAACAAAGAGGAAATTTCCCTGCCGGATTCCGAAAAAGATCCCGTGAAATATCTAAGCGTCGCATATTCCGTAAACGAATGGATTGTAAAGCTCTGGCTGGATACCTACGGCAGGACGCAGACAGAAGAAATTCTGAAAGCGGTAAATAAGACACCGAAACTCTCCGTTCGTGTGAACCTAATGAAGACAGATGCGGAGACGCTCGCCGGTGAATTGCAGAGCGAAGGGTTCTGCGTTGAAATTTCCGGCAAAACGGACCGGGGATTGTTTGTAAGCGGAAGCAGGCTGCTTGAGAGCAATGCATACAAACAGGGACTTTTTTCCGTTCAGGACATTGCGTCCGTGATGGCATCCGACATCCTGGATGCAAAGCTGGGCGATACAGTCATCGATGTCTGTGCGGCTCCGGGCGGCAAGACGATTGCAACGGCGGAAAGAATGAAAAACCAAGGAAGAATCCTTGCCATGGATTTTTACGAGCATAAACTTGTGCTTATTGAGGAACAGGCAAGGCGCTGCGGTATTGACATTATTGAAACAAAGTGCCATGATAGTACGGAAGGCATTTCCGAATTTGCCGGCAGGGCAGACAGGGTTCTTGCAGATGTTCCGTGCTCGGGACTTGGGGTAATGGGAAGAAAACCCGAAATTAAGTACAGAGAAAACCCCAATTTGGAAGAACTTACGCAAAAACAAGCGAAAATACTTGAGCAGGCTTCCCATTATGTGAAATCTGGAGGAACGCTCGTATACAGTACTTGCACAATTAACAGAAATGAAAACGAAAGGCAGATCGAAAAATTCCTGAAGAAACACGCTGATTTCAGGGTGGATAGGAAGCTTCAGCTTTTGCCGACAGAGGGTACAGACGGATTTTTTATTTGCAGAATGATTAGGGGATAACCCGTGGAAGGAGTAAAATATGCATGTCGGTTTCAAATCCGATAAGGGATTAAGAAGAACAAACAATGAAGACGCATGCTTTGTGATGCTTCCCGATAAGGTTTATGTCGTAGCTGACGGTGTGGGCGGCAGCAATGCCGGGGAAATAGCAAGCCGAACCGCAGTAAACGAAATCGCAAACTACATAACGGAGCATCCGATTGCAGAAGCAACGAATAAATATGCCATCGTAAACTATCTCCAAAAATGCCTTGACGAGGCAAACAAAGAGATTTTCCGATTATCGCATACATACGAAGAAAACAGCGGAATGGCCACGACAGTCGTAATCGTATATGCAATCGACAACAAGGCATATATAACAAACATAGGAGACAGCAGAGCGTATCTTTACAGACACGGCAAACTTATTCAGCTCACAGAGGATCATACTTATGTGAATACCCTCGTAAAAGCAGGAATTCTTTCCAGGGAGCAGGCGGAGGTCGACGAACGAAAGAATGTGATCACGAAAGCACTCGGAGCGGAGCCGACGGTTGAACCTGATTTTTTCCAGGTGGAAATCATGAAAGATGACATTTTTGTCATTTGCACCGACGGACTTTACGATGAGGTGGAAAACGGTGAGATGATAGAGGTTTTAAATAAAAATCAGTCGATGTCTGATGTTTGCACAGAACTGATTAATCGCGCAAACAAAAATGGCGGCAGAGATAACATAACGGTTATTTGTTTAAAAGTTACGGAGGAGGATATCGATGAGCAGCAGATTACTAGCCGGAAGGTATGAACTGATTGAAAAAATAGGCGAAGGCGGAATGGCAATTGTATATAAGGCAAAGTGCCGTCTTCTGAACAGATATGTGGCAATTAAGATTTTGCGTCCCGAATTCACAAAGGACGAGCAGTTTGTTGAGAATTTCAGAAGAGAGTCTCAGGCGGCAGCGGGACTTTCCCATCCGAACATTGTGAGTGTTTACGATGTCGGACAGGAAGGCAATATTCATTTTATCGTAATGGAGCTTGTGGAAGGCAAGACCTTGAGCAAACTTATTGAAGAAAAGGGCAGACTTGACTATAAGGAAGCAATCAATATCACAAGACAGGTTGCATCTGCACTGAGCCTTGCGCACAAGAATCAGATTGTACATAGGGATATTAAGCCGCACAATATATTGATTACCAATACAGGCGTCGCAAAGCTTGCGGATTTCGGTATCGCGAAGGCTGTAAGTGCGTCTACGATCATAGGCGGAAACAACAAAGTGATGGGCTCGGTTCATTACTTTTCGCCGGAACAGGCAAGGGGGGCCTATGTGGACGAGAGGTCGGATATTTATTCTCTCGGTATCGTTCTTTATGAGATGCTCACAGGCAAAGTACCGTTTGACGGAGACAATCCGATTTCCATCGCACTCATGCACATAAACGACCCAATGCCTCCGGTCAGTGCCGAGGTTCCGGGAATTCCTCCGCAGCTCGAAAAAATCATCATGAAAGCAACGGATAAGTATCAGACGAACCGTTACAGAACTGCGGACGAAATGATCGAAGATCTTGACAATATAGAGTTCATAACCAAAGTTATGGGGCAGAAAGCATTTACCATTGCAGGCGAAGAGGAAAAAGAACAGCCTGCTGTATCTGTGCATCCGGAAAGGGAGCGCACGCACCGCAAGAGCGAACCTGCCGGAAACACCGAGGAATCGGATAAAACACTGGAAAGGGCGAACAAAATCTCAACGGGATTCATTATCGGTGCTGTAGCAGTACTGGTTATCGCAGGCATTATCGGCCTTGGAGCACTTCTTGGCTGGTTCAGCGGCGACATCGAAGAAATTAAGGTGCCGAATTTCGTCGGAAGCACTTTTGAAAAAGCACAGGCACTGGCTCAGGAAACCGGTCTTGAAATTGCACGTGGCGAAGATGTATACAGTCCGGATCAGGAAGAAGGAAAGATTACATCGCAGAATCCTACCGCCGATTCTGTTGTTTCACCGGGCAAATTAATAACGGTATATGTAAGTAAGGGCAAGAAGGACGGTGTGGTCCCTAAGATTGTCGGGATGGATTACAAACAGGCGAGTGAGTATCTGAAGACATTCGGATTTGAACTTGGAATCGTGAAGACAGAGAGCAGCACGCTGCCGGAAAACGTTATCATCGAACAATCGGTTGAAGAAGGCAGTACCGCATCAAAGGGCACAAAGATTGATGTTACCGTCAGTGACGGAAAAGGAAAAGAAACAGTCAAAATGCCGAATCTGATCGGCAAGACCCCGGATGAAGCGAACGCAATCATCGACACCGAGGGCCTCAAACTTGGGGATGCAACCTATGAAGAAACCACAACTACCGCACAAAACCTTATTTTCTGGCAGCAGTATCCGGAAGGAACAGAGCTTGAAAAGGGAACAGCTGTAAGTTATAAGGTAAGCAAAGGCGAAAAACCAAGCGAAAGCGGCAGTGAAGATTTCGGTGACGGCACGGAATCCGCAGACGAGTAATTGCTTATGATTGGATTGATAAAAAAAGGAATCGGCGGATTCTATTATGTAGAGACTGACAAGGGCCTGATTGAGGCAAAGGGAAGAGGCATTTTCAAAAAGGACGGAATCACGCTGATGGTCGGAGACAATGTTGAAATCAGCATCATCGACGAGCCCGAAAAGAAGGGTGTCATCGAAGCGATTCTTCCACGAAAAAATCAATTTATCCGGCCGCCGATTGCGAATGTGGATATCTTTGCAATCGTGTTTGCACCGCGAAAACCCACGCCGAATTTTGCTTTGATCGATAAGTTCCTTATTATGGCGAAGATGAAAGGTGCAGAAGCGATTATCTGCATTAACAAATGCGACTTGGCAAGTGAAGACGAAATTGCCGAAATAAAGGCCATGTATGCTCCGGTCTACCCGGTGCTTGAAATAAGCGCCAAAACAGGCAAGGGGATCAATGCGCTTGAGAATGAGATTTCAGGAAAACGGGTGGCTCTTGCAGGGCCGTCCGGCGTCGGAAAATCAACGATTCTCAACAGTATGATTCCACATGCCAACATGGAAACCGGTTCCATCAGCGAAAAAACCCAGCGCGGAAAACATACCACCCGCCATGTTGAAATATTCGACGCATATAAGGATGCAAAGGTGTTTGATACGCCCGGCTTCACTTCTTTTGAGATTTTGGAGGCGGAAGAAGACAACTTGCAGGCATATTATCCTGAATTTGAGCCGTATGCGGGAAGCTGCAGATATGACAACTGCAGGCATATCAAGGAGCCCGGCTGTACGGTGCAGAAGGCTGTTTCGGACGGCAGAATTCACCCAAAGCGATATGATTCCTATGTGTCGAACATGGAAGAAATAAGAAAAAGAAAGAAATACTGACTGTATTTAAGCAGCCGGTCGAGAAAGAGGTAAGAAATGAAACTTGCACCATCGATTTTGTCGGCAGATTTTTCAAATCTGCTTGCGGATGTGAAAAAAATTGAAACCGGAGGGGCGGACTACATTCATGTGGATGTTATGGACGGGCATTTTGTACCGAATATAAGCTTCGGAGCACCTGTAATGAAATGCCTGAATGGCAAAACGACTGTTCCGTATGATGTACATCTAATGATTGAGAATCCGGATCTTTATATTGATGATTTTGTCACTCCGCAGACAGAGTACATAACTGTTCATCAGGAAGCTTCAAGACATCTTCATCGCACGATTCAAAAGATTAAATCGCATGGAATCAAAGCAGGTGTAGCTATCAATCCGGCAACGCCGGTATCAACCTTGTCGTGCGTATTTGAGGATGCAGACCTTATCCTGATCATGTCCGTAAATCCGGGATTCGGAGGACAGAAGTTCATACCAGGTGCGGTTTCCAAAGTGGAAGAACTTGTCCGCCTGAAACGGGAAAACGGCTATCCCTTTGCGATTGAAATTGACGGTGGGGTTACACTTGACAATATCAAAATGCTTGCAGATGCAGGTGTTGAAATTGCGGTTGCGGGTTCTGCGGTATTTAAGACCGAAGATCCTGCAGAAACGACGGAGAGATTTAAGCAGATTTAATTGACGTAATTAATAAAGCAGAGGTTTAAAATGGATTTACTTATTGCGTTTCTTGTTTTTATAGTGGTTATGGTTTCGGCGATTATCTTTGATTATACGATGATAATCGCCCTTGTCATTGGTCTTGCTGCGTTCATGCTGGTAGGAAAACATCGTGGATTTTCTTTTAAATCCATGGCAAAAATGGGAATGGAAGGCGGAAAAACCTCTCTTATTGTTCTTGAAGTCATGTGCATTATCGGCTTTGTAACCGCCACATGGAGAATTTCGGGAACAATAACTGTTTTCGTTTATTATGGAATGCGGATTATTACGCCTTCTTTATTTTTGATCATTACATTTTTGCTTTCCTGCCTTCTCAGCTATGCGCTCGGGACATCGTTCGGGGTTGCGGGCACAGTGGGCGTTATCTTTATGACGCTGGCCAGAAGCGGAGGAGTGGATCCCGTGATTACGGCAGGGGTTTTGATGAGCGGCGTGTATTTCGGCGACAGAGGATCTCCGGTATCTTCCAGTGCAAACATGGTCGCAAGCATTACGGACACTAAGATTTACGATAATGTAAAGCAGATGATGAAAGTTGCAATCGTGCCGTTTGCGATTACCCTTATTGCATATTCGATGCTTTCGGTGACAAATCCGATTAGCCATGTCGATACAGAACTTGTAAAGGCATTTGAAAGCGAGTTTAATCTCTCCATGTGGGCTTTTGTGCCGGCAGTCTTTATGATCTTGCTGCCGCTTCTTAAAGTGGGAGTCATTACCTCAATGGGCGTAAGCATTGTAAGCGGGATTCTGGTTGCCTGTCTCGTACAAAAAATACCGCTGCTTGAAGTCATCAAGGTGTGCATCATGGGATACAAAGCAGACGGAGAGGGGCTCGGTGCAATCTTAAACGGCGGTGGACTTGTTTCCATGCTCGAGATTGTCGGAATTCTGATTATTTCCAGCTGCTATTCCGGAATTTTTACGGAAACAGGCATGCTCGACAGCTTGCAGGAAAAACTCAGCAGCATGTGCACGAAATTCGGAAGATATACAGTCATGTTCCTTATGAGTCTGGCATCGGCGGCTATCTTCTGCAACCAGACCATTGCCACGCTTATTTGTGCAGATCTTTTGAAGAAGCCGTATCTGGAAGGCGGAGGGACAAAAGAGGAAATGGCAATCGACATGGAGAATACGGTTATTCTTATTGCATGTCTAGTACCTTGGTGCATAGGCTGCTCGGTACCGCTTTCTTTCTTCGGAGTCGGACCGGAATGCCTGCCGTATGCAATCTATATGTACGCGGTACCGCTGCTGTATTTCGTATTGAAGAAGAGATGGTATAAGAATTAAGAAAACAGGGCTTGCCAACATCAAAAAAATGAAAGGGGACCGTGCATCAGAGCACAGTCCCTTTTGTTGTTATTCCGATGGGGTCGGATTGTAATTCGGATCATCCGGATCGTCGATGATATCATCATCGCCCGGAGTCGGATCTGTTCCGGGATCAGGTTTTATCGGGGTAAACGGTACATCCGGATCCGGTGGATATGTTTCCGCATCCGGGTTATGCAGATTGCAGTAATAATGCGGAAGTTCGTTTCCTTCCTCGTCAACCGGAGGTTCGGTTGCATATCCGGTCTTGACATAGGTATCAGGGCAGTCCGGCGTTGCGAGATATCCGCTTTCCGAACATAATGTTACGCTGACTTCCGAAATTGCAGCTTTTTTAGGCTGCGTGCCTTTTGTGAAGTATTCCGTGCGTTTCTTCTTGGTCGAAGGTGTTACAAGCTGACCCGTCTTGGTGTCAATCGTTGCAGTCACGACATTTGAAGGGCGTTTGGAATATGTTCCGCCTTTTGCATTATTCACTTGGCTTATTATCCGGCCCCACAAGGTTGCGGCTTTTGGTGACATGGACGAAAGCTTGATATTCACGTCGTTTCCGATCCAAAGTGCTGCAGAGTAGTTTGCGGTGAAACCGTCGAACCAAATATCGAAGCTGTCGGATGTTGTACCTGTCTTACCACCGACTTTCGCACCGGCTACTCTTGCATAGAAACCGATACCTTCGGATACTACTGACTGAAGGACATCCCGCATAATCCATGCAACACCGGGATCCAAAACTTCGGTTTCCTTGGTCTTTCCCTCGAGGAGAAGATCACCGGTTTTTGTGGTTACTTTTGTATAGCAGCTGTAGCTTTTGTGTATGCCGTTATTGACAAATGTTGTATAAGCACTTGCCATCTCAAGCGTTGATGCGCCTTTGGTAAGACCACCCATACCGAGAGCGGCAAGGTTCAGATCGTTTACATCGCCGTCATGAACAAGCGTTGTAAGACCAAACTTCTCAGCAATGTCGTAGGAGTAATCAACTCCAACCTGTGCGAGAATCTTTACGGCACATACATTTACGGATTGCTGAAGCGCAGTTCTGAATGTGTAAGCTCCGCGGTACGAATTGTATGAGTTCTTTGGCCAGATTCTGCCGTTTATCTTCGTAGGTTCGTCCACAACGATGGAGCCTGCCGTGATGTAGTCACCCCAAAGTTTGGTTCCTTGTTTATCAAAGCCCGTGTCTACGAGAGGGAAGGTTTCGCCTTCTTTTTCCAGCTCATAACTCTTTTGAAGTGCAGCTGCATAGACCGCAATCGGTTTGATGGAAGAACCCGGCTGTCTCGGTGCCGTGGCACGGTTGTACAGCATGCGGCCCGAAATTTTTCTTCCGCCGATCATGGCCTTGATGGCACCTGTCTTGTTGTCAATGATTGTCATAGCCGACTGCGGCTGAATGATTTTCTGTTTGAGACTGTAGTCCTTTGTGGAAAGCTTATCTCCGTCCTTAACAAAGAAATCAGGGTAGTCTTTGAAGAACTGTGCACTTACCACCAAATTGTTTTTGGAGTCGCGGCTCTTGTACTGTTGAGGAATGTTGATGTATCCACCCGGAATGGAGTAGAACTTCTTATTCTCTATTGTGTACATGCTCTTGAACTCAACGCTGTAATCCGTCTGGCCTTGAACGGTCGTGTCGTAGATTGCGAGGCGCTTGCCGGAATATATGGTCAGGGAACCGTCGTCATTCCACTTGTATTCACTTGATTTCAGCTTAAATGAACCGTCTTTGCCGATGTAGTTTGAATATGCGTAAAGCATGATGCCGCCGCCGTTTGAATTCAGTATGTTTCCGCGCTTATCGGTTCTGTATCCGATTGGTTCAGGGAAGTTTGCATCATTTTTATATTCTTTCTCGATCACTTCCTGGGCTTGAGAGTCCATCGTCGTATAAATCTGAATTCCGCCGTTATATACGATGCCGGCAGCTTTCGTATAATCATATCCGTATTCGGACTGCAGGTCACTGATAACCTGCGTGATTACATAATCCGCGAAGTAATTGGAAACTTCATTAAGCTCGTCCAGATTCGGATTAACGATGTCCTTGATTTCAACGGCTTTTGCTTCTTCATATTCAGCATCCGTAATGTATCCCTGGTCGTGCATGAGCATGAGACATGTCTGAATACGGCTCTTTGCCGCATCGTTCCATACATAGGCGTAATCGCCGCTCTTTTTGATGAGATTCGGTGTATCTTCTGTTATTTCGTCTGCAGAAACCTGCAGAACCAGTCTGTAGGAGGAAGGCGCCTGCGGCATTGCAGCAAGGGCAGCTGCCTCGGCAATGGTTACATCCTCAATATCCTTCGAAAAGTATGCCTGCGCGGCCGTTTGTACGCCGTATCCGCAGCCGAAGTTAACCGTGTTGAGGTAGGCTTCGAGGATTTCACTCTTGCTGAGTTTGCTTTCCAGAATTACGGAGTAGTAAGCTTCCGTAATCTTTCTGCTCAGCGTTCTTTCCTGCATCTCGTCCATGAGATAGAGGTTTCTGGCAAGCTGCTGCGTCAGCGTGCTTGTGCCGCTGATTCTTCCGCCGTTAAAAATTGCATCTTTGATGGCGCCGAAGATACGGATAATGTTGAAACCGTGATGTTTCTCGAAAGTTTTATCTTCAAGTGCGATAAATGCTTTCTGAACATGATCCGGAATCTGGTCAATGCTCACAATGGTTCTGTTTTCGTCGGCAAAAACATTGTCGATAATCTGACCGCTGTCATCGTATAGAATTGAGCTTTGCGAAAGGAGACTGTAGATATTGTTCGTCTCTATTTTCGGAGCCTTGATGATTACGATGGTTGCATATGCGGTTATCAGAAGTGCGATAGCCAAAAATATGCATATTAAAAATTTTATAAATTGCTTCTTGTTTAATTTGTATTTTTTCTTGCCTGAAGACGACCTCGAACCCGCAGCTGCAGCAGCTTCGGCCGCTTCGAGTTCCATACGTCTGTCTCGCCTGGATTTGTGCGTCGTTTCGCTCAATCAAATCACCCGCTTTCTTTAAATTTCATAATCTCATCCAAAATATTTAGATACATACACCGAAATTATACCATATCAGCCAAATAAACACAAACATTTTCAATATTTTCCAACGGTTTAAATTAAATGTTGTAAAATAATGTAAAATAGTATATGATTAACGGAGGGGATTCATTAAAATGCTCCGAGAACAACGCGGAGGAAAAATGAGACGAAGATGCTTTTTTATTCTTATTCTTGTACTTACATTGCTTGCATTTATCGATGCTTTGGGGATTCCGCTTAAACCGGCACAGCTTCCGCCGGGAGAATCCGAAGCGATTACTTGCACGGGCAAGATTCTGCGCATCCAATCCAAAGACGGAAGGACCGACATGCAGATAAAGCTCTTAACATACGGTGATAAAAAAGTGGATTTCAGCGAAAATGTACTGGTTTCCGTCTATGAAAATCTCAATGCCTGCAGCTTGTCACGCAGCATCATTTCGTTCAGAGCCGTGCTTCGCGATGCGCCGGAGGCAGGAAATCCACACTGCTTCAACTACCGAAAATATCTCAAAAGCAAAGGAATCGGCAAAATCGCAGCGATACGGACATTCAAAATTGTGCGAACGCAATTTACCCCGGCAGATTTGTACGAAAGAGCAATTTACCGGGCAAGGAGTGAGTTCCTGCAAAGTGTTTCCGCCAATGCAAGGGGCATGATTTCGGGTGTTCTTTTCGGCGACACGAGCCTCATGGAAGAGTACGTCTCTGAAGAATTTCGCCAAAACGGAACCTCGCATATTCTGGCGGTAAGCGGACTGCATGTGGGGATTCTTTACGGTATTTACAAAAAACTCGCAGGCAGACGAAGAAGTGCAGGGGCATTTGCGGCATTGCTTGCGATGCTTTTTCTGTACGGATCACTTGCAATGTGGAGCGCATCTTCAACAAGAGCGATATTGATGATTGCAGTCAGCACCGCAGGACGATATACAGACCGGCGCAATGACATGCTTACTGCAATGAGTGCCTCCGCGTTTATCTTGATTGCAAAGAACCCTTATGTGATTTTTGACAGCGGTTTTCAGATGTCGTTCCTTGCGATTACATCAATAGCCTTCTTAAGACCGGTCATGCCGAAGGCAGTACCGGAGAGCCTTGCGACAGCCATCGCGGTAAACATAGGGCTGCTCGTTTATCAAATATATTCGTTTAATTACTTCTCTTTCATAAGTATTATTGTCAATATTCCCATTATTTATATGACGGGATATTTCGTGCCGGCTGCGTTAGCCGGATTTTGTGCCTTCACGGCAGGGTGCGGATATGATTTCTTAAGACCGGTTGTGGAAGGTTTTGCCCTGATGCTTGAAAAAGTCAATCATGTCGTCAACTTTGGCGGACTTTTCGGGGCCAATGCGGTATCGCCTCCGCTCTTTGCAGTGCTGTTTCTCATCACTTCAACTTTTTTCGCTGCCTCAGAGAGTTTCTGCATCATGAAAAGCAGGAAAGAATATAAGAAAATCGCAGGTGTTCTTGCGGTCATTCTGGCTGTTTCAGCGGTGGGAGAAGGGTTTGCCTATTCGCCGCTCACGCATGATGACATTATTTTTGTGGATGTGGGGCAGGGCGACTGTGTTCACATCAAAGCGGGAGGAAAAAACATCCTGATAGACGGCGGCGGAGCGGCGGAATATAATGTCGGGAAAAATAAATTAAAACCTTATCTCCTGAAAAACGGGGTTTCAAAGGTGGATGCGGCAATCGCGACGCATCGGCACACCGATCATTACAAGGGTCTTACGGAACTCAGTGAATGCATGAAAACAGGTGAAATTTACACTGAAATGACGAGAGGCAAGACTTTGCGAATATCCGAAGATGTGTATATTGAAACAGTATGGCCGCTTACACTTCCCGAGGGCAGCACGCAGGATGAGAACAAGGACTGTTCCGTTTTTTTAATTCATTACGGCAGGTATAAAGTACTTATTACAGGGGATCTCGACAAGGAAGGAGAGCGGGCATTAATCAAGCATTATGCGGGAACCGATACGCTGAAAGCCGATATTCTCAAAATCGGGCACCATGGAAGCAGAACAAGCACATCTCCGGAATTTCTAAGTGCGGTATCTCCTGATGCGGCAGTCATACAGGTTGGCAGGAACAATTATGGACATCCGTCGGAAGAAACCTTGAAAACTTTGGATGCGTTCGGCTGCGTGATGTTCAGAAACGACACGGATGGAGCAGTCGGCATAAGCTTTGACAAGAAAAAAATCAGAATACACACAAATTTCTAATGCATATATTTTAAAACAATTGAAATGCATAGAAATAAAAGGTATAATATACATCGGTGATTTATTATGGCAAACAAAAAAGACAAACAGGAACATGCATACAAGAAGTTCGGTGCGGACTTAAAAAGTGATGATTTCGGACCGGTTCTTTTTTTGTACGGAATTGAACAGTACCTGGTCGAATGGGCGGCACTTTCTTTGGTAAAAAAATATGTGAATCCGGCGGCACTTTCTTTTGACTTTGTGAAAACGGACGATGAGAATACGCCGGTGGATGAGATCATTGCATCATGCGAGACTTTTCCAATGTTTTCAGAGAAGCGGGTTGTATGGGTAAGGAATCACTCGCTGCTGAAATCCATAAACCCAAAAGGCTTTTCGACGGCTGACAAAGAAGCACTTCTCGGTTATGCGGAGAATCCGTCCGAACAGACCATCCTGATTCTTTCGACAGACGCGGACGGCGAAAAAAACGATTTTTTCAAAGAACTGAAGAAAAAAAGCCAATCGTATGATTTTGCAGCATTGGATTACGCACAGCTTGCAGCTTTTGCGGAAAAAAGATTCCGAGCCGCGGGCATTGCGGTCAAACGTGACATTCTGCGCTATATGATTGAAGAAAGCGGATATTTCAATAAAGAGGGCGAGTACAGAATCCTCAATCTTGAGAATGACATTAAGAAGATAATCGCACACAGCGACGGCATGGAAATACGGCTTGAGGATGTTTCGGCAGCATTAAACGGAGACATGGATACTTTTATCTTCAATTTTCTGGATGCTGCGGCCGGCAAGAAAAAGGATGTGGCATTTAAGATTATGCATAACATTCTGAACGCCGGAAGCGATGTGTTTGCGGTAACGGGAATGCTCATAAATCAATTTGAACTTATCCTTGAGGTCAAAGAATTCAAAGAAGACGCAATGCCGATGCCGGAAATCGTCAAGATAATGAAAATTCACGAATTTCGGATAAAAAAAGCAATACAGGCGGCTGACCGGTTTACAAAAACCAAACTCAAAGAAATACTGGTACAGCTTTACGAAATAGACAGAAATATCAAAACAGGCGTTTTGGAGCAAAATCTTGCGCTTGAGCTATTGGTGGGGAGGATATAAAAATTGCAGCAACTGAATCACAACAAACAGATGAAGGCAGACTTCATGCTCATCTTGGTAACATTATGTTGGGGAATTTCCTATTATTTGATGGATTTGTGCCTTGCGGACATGGATCCGTTTACGCTGAACGCATTCCGGTTCCTGGGGGCGTTCTTAATCGCAGCGGTTTTCTCATGGAATAAGATTAAAACCGTAAACAAAACAACACTGAAGTACAGTGTAATCGTTGGGATTGCATTGGTGTTCGTGTACATAGGAGCCACCTTCGGGGTGAAATACACAACCCTTTCGAATTCCGGTTTCCTTTGCGCACTTACGGTTATTTTTACACCGCTTTTTGCGTGGATTTTTCTGAAAGAAAAGCCGAACAAGAAGCTGACCGTTGTCGTGCTTGTGTGTCTTGTAGGCATTGCACTTCTCACACTGAATGATGATTTTTCGATCAACAAAGATAATTTAAAGGGCGACCTGCTTTGCATTATGTGCGGCATCGCTTATGCTATTGATTTGCTTGTTACGGAGAAAGCAGTGTCGAATGAAGAAGTGGATGCGTATCAGATGGGGGTATTCCAGCTGGGAGTAACCGGGACATTGAACCTCATTATGTCCTTCCTTGTTGAAACTCCGCATTTTCCGACGACAGCGACGATATGGGCTTCAGCACTGTTTCTTACAGTATTTTGTACGGGTGTGGCATTCATCGTGCAGCCTGTTGCGCAGCAATACACAACGGCATCTCATACAGGCGTGATCTTTGCGCTTGAGCCGGTATTTGCAGGCGTAGTCGCTGCGGTATTTGCACACGAGATACTTTCGTTTAAATCATATTTAGGTGCCTTTCTTATGGTTGCGAGTATTTTTCTTATGGAAATCGACTTCAGCACCATTGGAAATAAAAAAGCAAAAGATGTAGAAGTTATTGGAGCAGAAGAAAAGGAGGCAGCAAGTGAATAGATTATACATTAAATCACACGATACTGCTCAAAAGACCATGGAAGGTCTTTACAAAGATTTGGAGAGAAGAATCATCGCAAGCCCGCCGGGACAGTGCCCGGTTGACTTGACGGCTTCTTTCCTGAGACTTTGTCATTCGCAAAGCTGCGGTAAATGTGTGCCTTGCCGTGTCGGACTTGGCCAACTGCAGCATATCATCGACGATATCGTTGATATTGACAATGAAACAGAAATGGACAAGCTGAAACTTTTGGAAAGAACAGCGGAGGCCATCAGTGTTTCGGCGGACTGTGCCATCGGTACCGAAGCCGCAAACATGGTACTCAGAGGGCTGAAAGGATACAGGGAGGACTTTGAGTCCCATATTTTGAACCATACCTGTACCGACAGAATACGCAACCAGGCACAGCCGGTTCCTTGCGTGGCAATGTGTCCCGCAGGCGTGGATGTGCCGGGATATATTGCGCTTCTCAGAAGCGAAAGATATTCGGATGCGGTAAGACTGATTCGAAAGGACAATCCGTTCCCAACGGTATGCGCACTGATATGCGAACATCCATGCGAACAGAGATGCAGGAGAACGCTTATCGACGCACCGGTTAATATCAGAGGACTCAAGCGCTATGCAGTTGACAACTGCGGCACGGTTCCCGTACCGGAAAAAATGGACAGCACAAACAAAAAGATTGCGGTTATCGGCGGAGGTCCGTCAGGGCTGAGTGCTGCATTTTTCCTTGCCATTATGGGCCACAAAGTAACCGTATACGAAAAGAGGGCACAGCTCGGCGGAATGCTGCGCTACGGAATCCCGAACTACCGCTTGCCGAGAGAAAGACTTCAGTGGGATATCGATGCGATTCTTTCCACCGGAATTGAAGTAAAAACCGATTACGATGTTTCGACTCCGGAAGCCATGGCGGAAATCAGAAATAATTTCGATGCCGCCTATATTTCAATCGGTTCCCATAATGCGAAGAGCATCGGCATACCGGGAGAATACGCAAAAGGCGTAATTCCGGCAGTTGAAATGCTCAGAGGCATCGGAGACGATGCTATGCCGGACTTCCGCGACAAAGTGGTTGTGGTAATCGGCGGCGGCAACGTGGCAATGGATGTGGCAAGAACAGCAAAACGCCTCGGAGCGACGGATGTAAGCATCGTTTACAGAAGAAGAAGAGATGACATGACCGCACTTCCTGACGAAATCGGCGGGGCAATTGCAGAAGGCTGTAACCTCTTGCAACTCAAGACACCTTCGAGAATAGAAACCAATAAACGCGGTGAAGTTGAGGCTCTTTGGGTGAAGCCGCAGATTGCCGGGAAAGCGGATAATTCGGGAAGACCGAAGCCTATGGATTCTTCCGAGCCGGAAGAAAAGATCCCATGCGATATTATTATTTCCGCAATCGGACAGGCAACCGATATTCGATTCTTTGAAGAGTACGGAATTCCTGTATTCCGCGGAAACATCCAGGCAAAGAAAAGCAGTGTAATCGCAAACGTTAAGGGTACATATGCAGGCGGTGACTGCGTAACGGGACCTTCAACTGTTATCAATGCGATTGCAGCAGGAAAGGTTGCGGCCGCAAACATAGACTCCTATCTCGGATTCAACCATGAAATTGAAGTCGATGTGGATATTCCGCTTCCGACTCCTGATGACAATATGCCTTGCGGAAGAACGGAACTCAAAGAAAGATTCGCAAACCAGAGAGGCAATGACTTCGATGAAGTCGAACAAGGAATGAGCCTTGAAGAAGCAATGCAGGAAGCATCAAGATGCCTGCGATGCGATTATCACGGCTTCGGATCATTCAGAGGAGGGAGGAATACAAAATGGTAAAACTGATTATAAACGGACAGAACATCGCTGTTGAAGACGGAACCACCATCATGGAAGCTGCAGAAAAGGTCGGCATCCATATTCCGCATCTCTGCTATCTGAAAGATTTAAACGAAATCGGCGCGTGCAGAGTCTGCCTCGTTGAAATAAAAGGCATGGAAAAGCTGGTAACCGCATGCAACACCGTTTGCGAGGACGGCATGGAAATTATGACAAACAGTCCGCGTGTCAGGAGAACCAGAAGAATCAATGTTGAGCTGATTCTTTCCGACCACAAAACGAACTGTGCAAGCTGCATCAAGAGCGGAAACTGCACATTGCAGACGATCGCAAACGATTTGGGTATTATCTTAAGCGATTACGAAAACACAGCCGAAATCGACCGGTGGGACAAGGAAATGCCGATCATAAGAGACGCATCCAAGTGTGTGAAATGCATGCGCTGCATACAGGTCTGCGAAAAAATACAGGGGCTGGGTGTATGGAATTTGTCGGGCTCCGGATACAGAACTACCATCGGCGTAAGAGACAACAGCGATATTAACAGTGTAGACTGTGCACTTTGCGGACAGTGCATTACCCATTGCCCGGTGGGGGCTTTGCGGGAAAGAGACGACAGATTTGACTTAAACGATGCGCTTGCGGATCCGGACATCATCACGATGGTGCAGATTGCACCGGCCGTAAGAACCGCCTGGGGCGAGCAGATCGGACTGAAAGACAAGGATGCAACACTTGGCAAGCTTGTATGCGCCCTCAAGAAAATCGGAATCGACTATGTTTTCGATACAAATTACACCGCTGACCTTACCATCATGGAGGAGGGCAGTGAGTTCCTCGAAAGACTTGCAAACAGAAACCGCCACAGATGGCCGATGTTTACTTCGTGCTGCCCGGGCTGGATAAGGTTTGCAAAGACGCAGTATCCGGATTTGGTAGAAGATTTATCCACAGCGAAATCGCCGCAGCAGATGTTCGGCAGCATGTCAAAGACTTTTATCGCTTACAAGCTCGGAATTGATCCCGATAGGATCTTCTCGGTATCCATCATGCCTTGTGTTGCAAAGAAATATGAGATGACAGTTCCTGAGGTAAATGACAGCCAGCACGGCAGAGATGTCGATTTGGTACTCACAACAAGAGAACTCGACCGCTTCATAAGAAGCGACAGCATTAAACCGCAGGATCTTACTGAGATGCCGTTTGACGACATTTTCGGAGAAGGTTCCGGAGCCGCAACGATTTTCGGAACAACCGGCGGTGTTATGGAAGCAGCACTCAGAAGCGCATATTACCTCGTAACCGGCGAAAATCCGCAGCCTGATGCGTTTAAGGAAGTCAGAGGCATGAAAGGCTGGAAAGAAGCGAAATTCGATTTGGCGGGAACACAGCTTAAGGTTGCCGTAGCAAACGGCCTAGGCAACGCAAGAGCACTGATAGACGCTGTCAGAAGCGGAAAGGCAGAGTATGATTTTGTTGAAATCATGGCATGTCCGGGAGGCTGCGTAGGCGGAGGCGGACAACCGTTCAGAGACGGTCAGGAACTTGCCTCCGAGAGAGCGAAGAAACTTTACGGGCTTGATAAGGTGAATAATTTGAGGTTTTCCCACGAAAACAAAGCCGTACAGCTTACCTATGAGGAATTCCTCGGAGAACCGCTTTCCGATCGTGCACACAAACTGCTCCACACCAATCTCGAGGAATGGAGCCTGTCGATGAATAATAAATAAAGCAAAATGTGCATCAAGTCGATGCACATTTTTTATGTATTTTAAATCAGTCCTCAGACACCGATTAGAAGAAATTCACGATGTAGCTGATTTCTTTGCCGGCACCCGAAACTTTAACTATAAATTTGTCGCCGCTCTTGCAGTGGCCGATATTCTTCGGATTAAATATAATACAGCCTTTTTGACCATAGCCGTCGTTGTTTACATAAAAAGCACCGTCGGCTTGTTTTTTTGAGAAATTCCATACCTTGTTATCTGAAAGTCTTGTAAGAGTTACTTTAATTTTTTCCGAGTTTAACACTTTACCGAGAGAAAGGCTCCACGGAGTACCTTCCGGAAAATAGGAGACAGGCATTTGCTGTGCAGGCCATGCGACCTGATAATTTGTCTTAACTTTTCTGCCGAAATCGAAAACATACATCGTATTGTAGGTGCCACGGGAACCGGATACCGCACCGAAACCGGTTCTTTTCATTTCCGGGCTCAGGATCCAACGGCGATGTCCCAATGCCTTAATATTGGAAACACTGTCATCCTTCATCCAGACATTTAAGATTGAATGTTCAAGACTGGTGTTCTGCCAGGAATCCCATGCGAGATTGGATTCGGCACAGGCTTTTATACCGGATTTTGCAGTTTTTGATGAAATATTCGAAGGGAATTCTGGATAATGTGAAATGGAATCATTAGAATAGTTTACCAATGAAGCGGCCTGAGCCATACGATTGTAATCGTTTGAAAGTTTAAGATCCGCAGGGAGTCCTGCAATATAACGGATATTTTCAAGCATGTGAAGAGCTGAATTCAAATCAGATTTTGAAAGGGAACCGGGTTCATACGACGAACCAAGCTGTGGAGAATCGGAATAAGAAAATTCATAGGAATCACTAAACGCATCATGCGCAACAGGATGAGATTGCAGAAACGCATTAATGTCCTCCGGCGTTCGATAGTCAACATTAAGATCACGTTCACCACCGTAAGAGTATGCCGTAACGGCAATCAGCATTAATGTAAACGCAAGCGCAGAAGTAATCTTCTTTATACTAAAAAATAATGTCTTCATATTTTCACCTATTACTTTCTTAATTTAACACACTAAAGTTTATGAACGCCCTCCTTAGCAGGGGTGCGAAAGTCGATATCGAAAATAAGAATTCTTGTACTTAAAAAATACAACATTGACAAAACATTGTCAATAGAATTTATTGGTAATATCTTTGGCAAAAATATAACAATTTATACATTGCATGCTTACTTTATGCAAAGCAACAATGAAATCTTGTTTTCTTTAGCGAGAAACAAAAAGACGACTGTGCCGGCTTCGGCAAGGGCGAGCGCTCTGCGGAGTTAGGTGTCGGACTCCGCAGAGCTAGCAAAAAACCAAACAGCCATATCAGCGGGCCTTAGATGTTTTTTGCTACGAAATTCCGAAAAACCCGAACAAAATGTAAAAATGTGTATTGACAATATCTGCCATTAGATGTAAAATACTTACAAAGAATGACGTCATTCTCCTATACTTGTACGAGGAGAATCTAAAATGAATACGAAGATACAGGCACAGCCACAAGTGCAAACGCAAGAGCAGGAGCAGGAAGTCAAACGAACCTACAAGGATTCCGTCTTTGTCACAATCTTTCACGAGAAAGCAAAACTCATCGAACTCTACAACGCACTCTTTGATACGAATTATGATGAAAGTGCACCGATTGACATCGTCACAATCAAAGATGTCCTCTTCCGCACGCTAAAGAATGATGTCGCCTTTGTTCTGGGCGGCCGGTTTGTGGTGCTCGTCGAGCACCAGTCAAGCATCAACGAGAACATGCCGCTCCGCGACCTCATGTATATCTCCACCGTCCTGAAGCGCATGATTGATACAACCCGGCTTTATCGCGAGAAACGCCTGATGATACCCCGTCCCTCCTTCGTGGTACTTTACAACGGCACGAAGGATTTCCCCGCCTATCGGGAACTCCGCCTTTCGGATTCCTTTCTTGGGGAGAAGGAAAAAGACGAAGAAGATGCTTTACAACTCATTGTCAAAGTATATAATATAAATACAGAGAAGAACTCAGAAATCCTGGGAAGATGTGAGACGCTGAGGCAGTACAGCCGCTTCGTGGAAATCATGCGAAGTTATAGAGAGGACAGCGAACTGACAAACGATGTGATTGTCGAAGTCCTTGACCAATGCAAAAAGGAAGGCATCCTCACAGAATTCCTGGATAAGTACGGAACGGAGATTGTAGAGATGTTATTCAAAGAACTAACCAGAGAAGAAGATCTTGAAATATCGAGACTGGACGGCTACGAGGAAGGCTTTAACAGCGGCGAGCGTGCCGGATTCAGCAAGGGCGAGCGTGCCGGCTTCAGTAAGGGCGAGCGTGCCGGATTCAGCAAGGGCGAGCGCGCCGGCGCCGAGCGCGGAGCGATGCAGAGGCAATGTGAGATTGCCAAGAACTTTAAGAAATCCGGCATTCCGATTGACGTAATTGCGAAGAACACCGGACTCAGCGAAGAAGAAATCGAGGCACTTTAGCGGAAAGCTGAAAGCCCCGAAGTATCTCGAAGTATAATAGAACCAGCAGCAGACATGCTGACTACCATGTGTAGTTGGTATGTCTGCTATTTTCAAGGAGAAAGAATATGGCAGCGAAATCAAACCCGGATTACAAAATTTATATGGACTGGAACCCCTGGCACGGCTGCACCAAAATCAGCCCGGGATGCAGATACTGCTATGTGTACAGGCAGGATGAGATGTATGGAGCAGCCGGCGCAAGCAGTATCTGCCGCAAGACAGGGAATTTCGATTACCCGATTAAAAGAAAAAGGGACGGAAGCTATAAACTGCCGAGTGGGAAGATTGTGTTTACATGCTTTACTTCTGACTTTTTGCTAAAGGATGCGGATGAGTGGCGGGCGGAATGCTGGCGTATGATGAAACAAAGAAGCGACTGTCTGTTTTATTTCTTTACGAAACGGATTGACCGGTTTATGCAGTGCATTCCGGACGACTGGGGAGACGGATACGATAATGTGCTCGTTGGATGCACGGTGGAGGATCAGAGAAGAGCCGACTACCGCCTGCCGATTTTTTTGGATGCGCCGATTAAGCACAAGTCCATCATAACCTCGCCGCTCCTTGAGCGAATCGACCTTTCGCCGTATTTAGATGACAGCATTGAGGAAGTTGCGACGGGCGGTGAGTCCGGTGTGAATGCCAGAGTCTGTGATTATGACTGGATTCTCGACATGCGGAGGCAGTGCGTGGAAAGAGGAATTCCGTTCCGTTTTCACCAGACAGGAGCTTTTTTCCGGAAGGATGGGAAACTGTACAGAATAAAGCGGCGATATCAGCTTTCGCAGGCGCATAGGGCAGGCATCGACTACAAGATTGGCAAATATTATATTCCCGAAACGCTCAATAAAAAACTTGTTATGGGAATCACAGAAACAAACGAAGAAGACGGCATACAGCTTGAAGTGAAACTAACCGGAATTTCCCTCGGAAGTAAGAATGCTCTTATCCGTTAGCTGCTTGCAAAAGCTGTGAATCTGACCTATAATTAGGGTACAATCATCTAAAATTAACTGCATGCGGAGGGCGATTCCATGAGAAAAACAGGCATTATTTCAGCAATGTGGGTGGAAGCTGAAAAACTGCATATGGCTATGGAGCAGGACACAGTTAAAGAATATGAATACAATGGAATGAAGTTCTACGAAGGCCGGCTTTGCGGATGCGACGTGGTGCTTTCCATCTGCGGAGTAGGGAAAATCAACGCGGCAATTTACACGCAGCTTATGATTGATAAATTTGCGCTGGACGAAATTATACATACCGGAATCGCCGGAAGCCTTGACCCTGCAGTCAAACATTTGGATGTAGTGATTGCGAACGGGCTTACCTATCACGATGTAAGAAAATCGCAGCTTACGGAGTTATTTCCGTTCCGGCAAGTTTTTCCGACAGACCCGGAATTGACAGGCCTGCTTCTTGAAAGCGCGGGAACGGCGCATACTCATAAGGGAATGATCCTTACCGGTGATTTGTTTGTTACGGATGCAGCAAGCAAGACTAGGCTGAAAGAGCAGTTTCCAATGGCTCTATGTGTAGAAATGGAAAGCTGTGCGGTGGCGCATACCGCTTTTGTAAACAGGATTCCGATTGCAGTTGTACGTTGCATTTCGGACCTTGCGGACGGGGCTGCGCATGAGGACTATGATGAATTCGAGAAAAAAGCATCGGACACCGCAGCAGAAATCGTGATGAGAACTTTGAAAAAAATGGGAGAAGACAGAGGATGAATGATCAGGTTAATTTGACCGATTTGGAATATAACGAGCTGGAGAGTTTTGTAACGGAGACGCTTGGGCAGCCGAAATTCAGAGCGAAGCAGATATTCGGCTGGATTCACGGTGGTCCGGCTAAGGACGGCGGCATTCGCATGGGTGCGGAGTCGTTCGAGGACATGAGTAATCTGCCGAAGACCTTGCGTGAAAAACTGGCAGAATGTGCCACGCTTGTGCAGCCTGCGGTTCTGCGCGAACAGGTTTCCAAGCTGGACGGCACGCGCAAGTTCTTGTTTGGGCTTGAGGACGGAAATGCGATAGAAAGCGTTTTTATGAAATATAAGTTTGGAAATACCATCTGTATATCTTCGCAGGCGGGATGCAGAATGGGGTGCCGGTTTTGTGCATCGACCATCGGTGGACTGAAACGAAATCTCACGCCCGGCGAAATTGCAGGTCAGATACTGGCGGCACAGAAGCAGACAGGGGAGCGTATCAGTCATGTTGTGGTAATGGGAACGGGCGAGCCGTTTGACAATTACGAGAATCTGGCGGCTTTCATACGTATCATCAACGACAGAAACGGTCTTGACATCGGCATGCGAAACATCACGGTTTCAACTTGCGGACTCGTACCGAAGATTGCAAGGTTTGCGGAAGATTTCCCGCAAGTTAATCTGGCAATATCGCTTCACGCCGCAAGTGACGAAATGCGAAGCGAAATCATGCCGGTAAACAAAACCTATCCGATGGAAACTTTACTTGAGGCTTGCAAGGATTACACAGAGAAAACTTCCCGCCGCATTACATTTGAATATACATTGGTAAAGGGTGTCAATGACAGCACGGAACACGCAAAGATGCTCGCATCAAGGCTCCGCGGCATGCTTTGTCATGTGAATTTGATACCGCTCAACAAGGTAGAGGAAACCGGGTATGACACGACGGAACGCGGGGCAGTGATTCGATTTCAAAAAGTATTGAACGAAAACGGGATTCCGGCAACGATCCGGCGCGAACTCGGTGATGATATTGATGCCGCCTGCGGGCAGCTGAGACTTTCCGAAAGCTAAAAGGAGGAATGGTTATGGAATATATCGGAGATGTGTTTTATGATTACGGCGGAGGACTTTATGTCAATATGACAAACAAGTGTCCCTGCAGGTGTGCTTTCTGCATACGGGACATGGTTGATTCACTCGGAGACGCAGACAGCTTATGGCTGAAGCGGGAACCGAGCAAGGAAGAGTTGATAAAAATGCTTAAGCAGCAGAATCTTGCCGCATACGACGAGATTGTATTCTGCGGATACGGGGAGCCGACGGAACGACTTGACTGCCTCCTGGCTGTTTGCGATTATGTAAAAAATGACCCGCTGCTGAAGGAAAAGCTGAAGATGAGACTGAACACCAACGGTTTATCTGATCTCATCAATGACAAACCGACGGCGCGTGAGTTTTCCGGCAGGCTGGACGCAATTTCAATCAGCTTGAATGCGCCCACCGCCGAAAAATACAATGAGTTATGCAGACCGAAATTCGGAATTCAGTCCTTCGACGAAATTCTGCATTTCACGCAAGAGGTCAAGCAGTATGTGCCTGATGTGACAATGTCTGTGGTGAGCGGTTCGATTTCATCGCAGGATGTCGAGGAATGCCGCAAGACTGCGGCGAAACTTGGTGTCAAGTTTCGGGTGCGCTGATTTCCCGTTCTTACAACTCACGGATTCTTTCGAGTGCCGCAGCCAGATAGACATCTTGATACAGAGGCATTTGCTCGAAATCACGTCCGAGAAAGGCGCGAATACGATCCAGGCGGTATTTCACCGTGTTGCGGTGCAGAAAGAGAAGTTCCGCTGTTCTTTTTACAGAGGCGTCCGCATCAAAAAGATAGGTCTGCAAAGTCAGGAGCAGCTCGTCGCTTTTTTCCGCAGCCAGAGGTGAAAGAAGCGAGCGATAGTATGAGGCGTCGGCATTGGCAGCGCTTTCCGGTTTAATGCAGTTTGCAGCGAAACGAAGCGTGTCATACATTACGATTTTTCGCATAGGAAAAATCTTTTCAATTGCGGAAGAGGCCGAACATATTTCAAGATAAATATGCGCGGCATGCTTTATTATGTTTTTCCCGGTAAATTTATATATTTTTTCTGAACAGATTCCGGTCAGCTCGTCTATCAACAGCTGACCTTTTGTATTGGCAAGATCCGCTGATAGAAAGGAAATCAGAGCATTGCCGTAGCGGTCGGTGACAGCAGTGCGGTCGTATTCTGCGATCATGCGGCGTATTTCGGAGGTGTCATCTTTGGGGCTGAAAACCAGCATCGACCTATAATTATCAAGTTCGAGATTGTTGCTGCGGGAAACCTGTGCGAGGGCATCAAACTTTTCCTCAAGAATCAGAGGAATCACGCTTTCTCGGCTGCTTGTGTCCAGATTCACGTTCCAAATCGATGCATAAAGCTGAATAATTTGTGCGGTTTCCGAGAGTATATTTCTTGAAATCGATGCAAAAGGATTGACAAAGCAGAGCTTGAGAGGAGTTCCGCCCTTGCTCTTGAATTCATAGGAAAGTATTTTTTCCGCGTGAACCTCTTCGGGAAAATTCGCAAAAAGTTTCTCAACATTAAGCGAACTTCCGGTAGGCCAGAGGGAATAGCCTAGAATCCGATTATCCGAGCCGCAGAGAACGAGACTTGAACGGTTGTATTCGCTGATGAGCCCCAGAACCGTGTCGAGACTGCGGTGGCGGTCATCCATCTGCGAAATTCGGTCAATCGTGTTGTCAATATAGAAATCCTCCGAACGCGCGTCCGAGAAGATTGCCTCACTGATATCGTGAATCACATCACTGTATTTCAGCCCCATATCATCCCCGGAAAGCAGAATCAGCGGGAGGTTGCATTGGTCAGCGGCTTCCACGACTTTGCGGTCCACGCCATGGAGAATCATATCGGAATAGAACAAAACAAGGGCAACGATGCCGCTGCGTTTTGCGGCTTTTATCGTTTCAACCTGATCCGGTATGCTGTTTCGGATGTCATAGAAGGCAGTGATCGCCAGTTCGTTAGGTGTGAAAATATCATCCGATGTTAAATCAAACTCAAAAACGGTGACGGAACTTACGATGCCGGAAAGTCCATTCCTACCGGCGATGACACGGCTCATGCAAAGCGATGGAAGACTCAGGCAGTCTTTTACGGTTATGCTCATGGTTTACCTCCACAAGAAAAATTTTGCTTTTCTTCTTTTTTAGCACAGAAAAACCGGAAACACAACCCTTTTTTATGCACGTGCATAAAAAAGAAGCTAAAACTTCGTTAATATTTTAATTACTTTTGTGATAGGAGACTATATAATGTGAAAAAAAGCGAAAATCCCACCGCGCGTGGGAGAAAGGAGCTATTATGAGCAATAATAATCAAGAAATCAATGCTTTATCACCTATCACCAAAGAACAAAAACAAGGATGGATTCCACTGGCATTCATTCAGGCAGGCATATGTGTATGCGTGCCGTCATTTTTGGAGGGAGCTCTGCTGGTTGAGGAAATGAATTTCTGGCCTGCAATTCTTTCCGGTACGGTAGGGTACATACTCGTTGTAATCGCAATGACTGTGCTTGGATTTATCGGAAGCGACCTGGGTCTTGCATCCTGCACGATTACAGAATCCTCACTCGGAAAGAAGGGCGCAAGATACATCGCGGCGATTGTCTTCGCCATCAACCTTGTTGGCTGGTTCGGCATCAACAACCAGGAATGTGCGGAATCTTTCGTAAACTTCCTTGACTCAAACTTTGGAATCACAGTTCCTTATGCGCTTTCCTGCATTTTCTGGGGTGTAATCATGACAATCACAGCGGCTTTCGGAATGAAGGCAATGGAAAAGCTGGACTATGTATCGGTTCCGCTTCTGCTCATCGTTATGATTATCGGAACTTATCTTGCGATTAAGCAAAACGGAATCAGCGCGATTGATGAGGAAATCACACCGACGATGTCTTTCCTGGACGGCGTAATTTTATCCTTTGATTTCTATGCATGCGGCGTAATTACGGCAGCCGATGTTGCAAGATTCCAAAAGTCAAGAAAGGAAACGATTTTGTCAACGACAGTAGGCGTATTCCCGATGGGAATTATTACCCTTGCTCTCGGAGCTATACTCACAAAAGTTGCAGGGGAATTCGACATCAGCATGGTACTTATCGTTGTTGGAATTCCGGTACTTGGCGTAATTTCCCTTATTCTTTCGACATGGACAACAAACTCCTCCAACGCATACTGCGGCGCACTCGATGTTGTTTTGGCAGTAAATGCACCGGACAACAGAAGAAGAGAAGTAACGGTTATTGTAGGCGTTTTAGGCACACTCCTCGGACTGACAGGAATCGTTGATAATATCGAGATTTTCCTCGGATATCTTGCATACATGGTCTGCCCGCTCGGAGGAATCATGTTTACAGATTACTTCATCATAGGCAAAGGCAAACCGGAGAACTGGCATTCCAGAGACGGCATTTATATCGCAGGTGTGCTCACTTGGATAATCTCGGTTGTGCTCTCGTATCTGGTACAGCTCGACTTTGCGGGAATCGGATTTGCAATCGTTATCTATCTGATTCTTGAAAAAATCTGGCCTTCCACATCAAGACCGACAATAAATAAATAAGAAACAGGGGTATGACATGAAAGTTTTAACAAGACAAGAAGCAATCGACATTCTGTACGGCTGTACGGTCGTCGGAACAGGCGGCGGCGGCAGCCTCGCCGCAGGGCTTCGGATGATTGAAAAGGACTATGACGAAGGCAAAGCACTGAAACTGTTGTCTTTAGAAGAAATTCCGGACGACGGTCTTGTGGCTTCACCTTACGGATGCGGTGCAACGCTCTGCGAGGGCGAAGAGGCAGATCCGCAATACAAAGACTTGCCGCGTCTTAGCGATTCATCCGCAGTACTTGCGTTTAAAACACTGGAAGAATATATGGGAGAAAAGTTTTGCGCGGTTTCTTCAACGGAACTCGGAGGTGAAAACACCGCCGAGGCTATGCACATCGCGATGTCGCTCGACAGACCGCTCGCAGACAGTGACCCTGCGGGAAGATCTGTTCCGGAGCTGCAGCATTCCACCTTTTATCTAGGAGGAATCCCCATTACACCGCTGGCATGTGCCACGAATTTCGGAGAAACGGTAATTATCAAAGATGTTGTCAATGATCTCAGAGCCGAGGCAATTGTAAGGGCAATTGCAGTTGCAAGCGGAAACGAGGTCGGAGTGACCGATCACCCGATGCGGGGGAATGTGTTCAAAAAATCCGTTATAAAAGGAGCAATCAGCTATGCGATGAACATCGGCAGAACCCTGCGTGAGGCAAACGAAAACGGTTTGGATGCAGCAGCGGCCATCGCAGACAAATTCGGAGGAAAACTTCTCTTCCGCGGCACGGTTGAAGAGACACCTTGGGAATTCAGAGACGGATTCACCTTCGCTGAGGTTCATCTTGCCGGATGCGATGGCTTTGAAGGGGAAAAGTACGAAATTTTCATACAGAATGAAAATATCTACGCGAAGAGAAACGGAGAGCTCGACATCTGTGTGCCTGATCTCATCTGTATGCTTGATGATAAAGGCCGGCCTGTTACCAACCCAAACTGGACAATCGGGCAGAAAGTATCCATGATTGGGCTTCCGGCATCGGAGATTTGGAAAACGCCGGAAGGCCGGAAAGTGTTCAGCACGGAAAGCTTCAAATTGGGCTTTGCATATAAGCCGTTTTTATAGTATACTGAAAATATAAGTTGAAATGGAATCCGCTGTGTGCCGGGTTTTGTGAGGATAAGCCCCGCAAAACGGATGCAGCGGATTTTTGTGCAGGAGGGAGAACGAAAGAAATGATGTCAGAAGCATTAAAGGGGTTACTGCGTATTCCGAGTGAAACGGGATGCGGCGAAGAATATGACGAAAAATATGGCGTGATGCCTTACGGTCGTCACGTGTTTGAAGCATTGAAATACATGCTCGACTTATGCGAGAGCCTGGGCTTTCGAACCAAAAACTGCGAGAATCGCATAGGCTGGGCGGAAATCGGAGAGGGAGAGCAGCTTATCGGAATTCTTGCTCACCTCGATGTTGTGCCTGCGGGAAATGACTGGGACTATCCGCCGTATGATTTGACCATTGAGGACGGGCAGATGTACGGAAGAGGCGTGGTGGACGACAAAGGACCTGCGTTCTGTGCAGTCATGGCGATGAAGGAACTGCTTGACAGTGGAGTGCCGCTTAAAAAGAGAGTCAGAATCATCTTCGGCTGCCAGGAGGAGGCCGGAGACTGGCTTGACATGCAGTATTACAGAGAACATGAGGAGCTGCCGTCGTACGGATTTACGCCGGACGCGGATTTTCCTGCAATCTATGGTGAAAAAGGAATCATCTCCCTGTATGTATCGCATCCGATTGCCGGAAGCGGAATCAAAGCCGCAGAGGGCGGCAATGCCGTAAACATGGTCGCAGACCTTGCGAAAATTGTCACCGTGAACGATGAGACAATTCAAATGAGCGGCGTTTCGGCACACGGAAGCACACCGGAAGAAGGTGAGAATGCCATAACAAAGGCCATGGAAGCAGCCGCACCGAAATGCTCGTTTGCGGCAAAATATATGGATTTAATCGGATACCACCTGCACGGGGAAGCCCTTGGACTGGATTTCAGCGACAAGCAGAGCGGAAAGCTGACAATGAATGTCGGCCTTTTGAAAACCGATGAAGAAAAAATCACGCTCGGAATCGACATCCGCTATCCGGTGACACTCAAAGCTGACGAAATCAAGAAGAGAATAAAAGAGACATTTGAGTCTCAAGGCTTTGCAGCGGAAATAACGGAACACATGGATCCGGTATTCATGGACGAGAACGGGGAGGTAATCCGAACCCTCATCGGAGCATTCAGGGAAGTTACCGGAATCGAGGATGAGCCGACCGTAATCGGAGGCGGAACTTACGCACGTGCAATGCCGAATATCGTGGCATTCGGTCCGATTATTCCGGGACATCCCTGCACGGAGCACATGAAAAATGAGCATATTTCGGAAGAGGACTTTGAAATTGCCATGAAGGTATATACTCTTGCACTGAAAAAGCTTGTAATACAGCAATGATTTTCAAATACTTTCGCTATTTTGTATTGACGGAATCCACCTTCAAAAGGTAGAATATAGCTGACGGATGTGCTCAAACAGCCATGCCGGATTCATCGAAGACGAGGAGGAAAAACATATGCTTAAAAAATCCAAAGATGCACTTGATCCACAGTCGTGGTGCGGACTTAACAGACCTGACAGAAAAGAAACCGAAGTTGATGCGGTTTTGTTCGGAATTCCGTTTGACGGCGGGGTCAGTTACCGCGGAGGCGCTGCGGAAGCACCCGAAGTTCTGCGTGCAAACACGAAACATTCCACACCGTCTACCGAGCGGCTGTATTACTACGATAAATTTGACATCCTCGATGCTGGGGACTTTGTGAATGAGGACAGAGATGCGCTTTTCGCAGAGGTACAGGAATATGTACGGGAACTGGTAAAAAACAATGTGCGCTTCACAATGGTGGGCGGAGACCATTCCGTTACCATCCCTATTGAAAGAGGCATAGATGATGCGCTTGACGAGGAATTCGGAATCATTCATATCGATGCCCACATGGATTTATGCGATGCGCTTGAAGGCGATTACCTTTCGCACGGCAACACCGAGAGAAGAGCACTTGAACTTAAGAATATCAAATCCCTTGAGAACCTGTTCTTCATCGGCATTCGCTCCATCGAGCCGGACGAGTTTGAATTCCATAAGGAAAACAAGATACAGGTAAAAACCGCGTACGACTGTTATCACGAAGGTATCGAAGCCGTTGCGGGCTGCTGCATCGAAAGAATGAGAAAATTCAAGAAGATTTACATTACATTTGATATTGACGCCCTTGATCCGGGCTTTGCGGCAGGAACGGGCACTCCGCAGTTCGGCGGTCTCACGCCGAGAATGGCGCTGACCTTGCTTGAAAAGCTTTTTACGAATCTTCCGATAATCGGATTTGATGTTGTGGAAATCGCACCGGCACTCGACCCGTCGCTGGCTGCGATGTTTGCCGGACGCAAACTGCTTCAGGAAGTATGGGGATATTGGGCAGATGACATAGGAAAACTTGAAAAGGTGGAAAAAGAGATTTAGGAAAATGGAAATAATAGAGGAAGAAAACATAGAAGACGAAGAAATCGGGGAGGAAAAAAAGCATAAGCATGAGATCGACATGACCGACGGCTCGGTTCTGAAGAAGATGCTGCTCTTTTCGTTCCCGCTGATGGGGTCGAGCATTCTGCAGCTTTTGTTCAATGCAGCGGACATTATTGTGATCGGCCGTTTTGCGGGAGATAATTCCCTGGCGGCTGTGGGTGCAACATCGTCGCTGATTAACCTTTTGGTAAATCTTTTCGTGGGGCTTGCCATCGGAGCCAATGTGCTGACGGCAAGATATTACGGAGCTAAGCGGGATGCGGATATCAGCCAGGCCGTGCATACCTCGATTGCGCTGAGCATTCTTCGACCATTTTTTCATATCCGGGAACTCTCTTCAACAATCTCGGTGTCGCACCTGTTGCGATAATAACCGGATGAAATCCTGCCACTTTCAACAATCTACATGCAGATTTATTTCGCGGGAATGCCGGCAATGATGATATATAACTTCGGAAGTGCGGTGCTGCGCGCAAAAGGAGACACCGCAAGACCTTTGGTATATCTTGCGATTGCCGGTGTCCTGAATGTGGGGCTGAACCTGTTTTTTGTTATATCCCTGCACATGGATGTGGAAGGAGTTGCAGCGGCAACCTCGATTTCGCAGTGCTTATCTGCGTTCTTGGTTCTGCGCTGCCTCAGCAAAGAGCCGGATGCTTTTCGACTGAAAGCAAAGCTTTTGCGTATTAACCGACAGAAACTGAAGGTTATCCTGCAGATCGGTCTTCCGGCAGGGTTTCAGGGAGTGCTGTTTGCTCTTTCAAATGTCATTATACAGTCGTCGATTAACAGTTTTGGTAAATACGTAATGGCTGGGAGCGCGGCGTCGTCAAACCTGGAAAATTTCACATATTTTGCGATGAATGCTTTTTATCAGGCGGCAATTTCGTTTACGAGCCAGAATGTCGGAGCGGGAAAGTACAAGCGCGTGAAGAAAATTCTGATTTGTGCGGTAACATGTGCGGCAGTGACCGGAATCACGGTGGGAAATCTGACCTACTTATTCGGCAGTCCGCTTCTTGGCATTTATTCAAAGAGCGCGCCTGTGATACGGGAAGGGTTGAAACGAATGCTTTTCATTTGTGTGCCGTATTTCATCTGCGGCATCATGGATACGATGACGGGCATGATTCGAGGGCTCGGATATTCGATTCTGCCGATGATTGTATCGCTTCTGGGAGCTTGCGTGCTTCGTATTATATGGATTTTGACGGTATGCCGGCTGCCTGCGTTTCATCATGTTGAATTTGTGTACGCGTCCTATCCGGTTACATGGGCAATTACAACGGCAGCACACATTATTTGTTATGTAATTATCACAAAAAAAATCAAAAAATCCATTGAATCACAACAAAAAATGGGTTAAGATAAGACATATAACTCAGGGAGGGAAGAAAATGAGAAAAATCGTAGCAACCGACAAGGCACCGGCAGCAATCGGTCCTTATGCACAGGCAAATATAATCGGAAATCTTGTGATTACATCCGGACAGATTCCAATCGACCCGGCAACGGGAAACCTTGTATCCGGCGGAATCGAAGAACAGACAAGACAGGTCTTTTGCAATCTCAAGGCGGTTCTTGAGGAGGCAGGAAGCGGATTGGACAAGATAATAAAGACTACATGCTTTATGGACAACATGGGAGATTTCGCAAAGATGAACGCAGTGTATGCCGAATATTTCAGCGGCGAATTCCCGTCAAGATCAGCGGTGGAAGTTGCAAAACTTCCGAAAGATGCTTTGATTGAAATCGAAGCAATCGCGTATCTGTAATTTTATTATTAAAAATCAAAAGCAGGGCAGTCTTCCATGACTGCCCTTATGAGGTTTATTGGAGATGAAAACAAACAAAAAGAATTACGACAAATCACTTTTCAGAATTTTTATATCGTACTTTCCGGCACACAAGAAGCTTTTCATTCTGGACATGTGCTGTGCTTTTGTTGTGGCAGCAATCGATGTCGCGTTCCCGCTTGTTTCAAGGTATGTGATGTATGACCTTCTGCCGGACAAGGCATATCGGGCATTCTTTACGGTCATGGCGGTTGTAACCGCAGCATTCGTTGCAAGGGCCTTCATGAACTATATCATTACCTACTGGGGGCACCAGTTCGGCATACGCGTTGAGGCAGATATTAGAAGGGATTTGTATTTGCATTTTCAGGAACTGGATTTTGACTTTTTTGACAAAAACAGGACAGGAAAACTCATGAACAGGCTGACAGGAGACCTTTTTGAAATAACCGAACTCGCCCATCACGGTCCGGAGGATCTGCTGATTTCGACAATCACCATAATCGGGGCACTTGCGGTAATGTTTGCGGTGGAATACAGGCTTGCGCTTATTGTGCTTGTCATCGTGCCGATATTCGTTTTCATCGTCATCGCGTGCAGAAAGGACATGATGGATTCATCGGTCCGCGTAAAGAAAAAAATGGCGGATATCAATGCGGACATCGAATCTACGCTTTCCGGAATGAAGACCTCCAAAGCCTTTGACAATCACGAAGTTGACTTTGAGCGTTTTGACCGTTCCAACGAGATGTATAAAGGCTCCAAGAAAGGATATTACAAAGCAATGGGCAGGTTTAACGCCTCAATGGAATTCTTCATCTGCTTCCTACAGATTGCCGTAATTACGGCGGGCGGAGGGCTCATCATGAAAGGCAGCCTGAACTATATCGACCTGATTACATTTACACTTTACATTACCGCATTCGTAACTCCGGTCCGCAAGCTTGCGACACTGGCGGAAATTTTTACGAACGGACTTGCGGGACTTAGACGCTTCGCAGAGGTTATGAGAATAAAACCAAGTATCAAAGAGGCCGAAGATGCGGTTACGCTTACATCGGTAAAGGGCGAAATCGTTCTTGAAAATGTAGCATTCGGATATAAGAAAGATACGGATGTGCTTCATGGCATATCGCTCAAAATAGATGCGGGACAGAGCGTTGCAATCGTCGGACAGTCAGGCGGCGGCAAAAGTACTCTGTGCCAGCTGATACCAAGGTTCTATGATGTCGAGGAAGGAAGCATTTTAATCGACGGAATCGACATACGAAAGATCAGCAAAAGTTCTCTCAGAAGAAATATCGGAATCGTGCAGCAGGATGTATTCTTGTTTGCGGACACGATTTATGAAAATATACGCTACGGCAAACCGTCGGCGACTTATGAAGAGGTCATGGAAGCTGCAAAAAAAGCGGAAATTTACGATGACATCATGAAAATGCAGGATGGTTTTGACACCTATGTCGGGGAAAGGGGCGCACTTCTTTCGGGCGGTCAGAAACAAAGGATCTCCATCGCCAGAATATTCCTGAAGAATCCTCCGATTTTAATTTTGGACGAGGCGACTTCCGCACTCGACAGCGTTACGGAATCGCATATTCAAAAGGCATTCGACGAGCTTTCCGAGGGAAGGACAACGCTCATGATTGCTCACAGACTGGCAACCATCCGAAACGCGGACAGAATTGTTGTGATTGAAGACGGAAGAATCCAGGAAGAAGGAACGCAGCAGGAACTGCTTGCCGCAGACGGAGAATTTGCGAAATTATACAAAGTACAGATGAGGTAAGGCATGATTAGGGACATCAAAGAGATAAGGGCAGAGATTACTCGAACAGACGATGAAATGGCGAAACTTTTCGAGAAGCGCATGCAGCTTGCTTCGCAGGTTGCCGCCTACAAAAAGTCAAACAGTCTTCCGATTTACGATGCAAAACGGGAGGAAGAAGTGCTCAGAAACGGGGCTGCACGAATCAGTGATCTTGAGATTCAGTCCTATTATTACAACTTTCAAAAGAAAGTGATGGAACTTTCACGAAACTACCAAAGCAGGCTTATGGAAGGACTTTCGGTTGCGTATTGCGGAACCGAGGGTGCATTCGCACACATTGCAGCGGGCAGAATCTTTCCAACATCCAAGCTGACCGCCTTCGGAAGCTTCAAGAAAGCCTATGAAGCGGTCGAGAACGGAGAATGCGACTGTGCGGTTCTGCCTGTCGAAAACAGTTTTGCGGGAGATGTCGACCAAGTAAACGATTTGATGTTTTTCGGGACACTTTTTGTTAACGGCATGTATGATTTGGCGGTGACCCATGACCTTTTAGGTTTGGAAGGAACGCGGATTGAGGATGTAAAAACCGTTGTGACACATCCGCAGGCACTGTCGCAATGCAGTCTGTTCATTAAAGAGCATGGGCTGAAGGAGATGGAATATTCCAATACCGCACTCGCGGCAGAATATGTCAAAGAACAAAACGAGAAGAGCATTGCGGCGATTGCGAGTGCGGAAACGGCGGAGAGAACCGGCCTTTCCGTAATTGCAAGGAGCATAAACGATGATAGAAGCAACACGACGCGGTTTGCTGTTTTTTCGCGAGTTGACAGCCGTGCCGAAGGACAAACGGGAAAGCAGTTTTTCTCCTTGCTGTTTACGGCAAGAAACGAAGCAGGCTCGCTTGCCGAGGCACTCAGTATCATAGGAAGGCATGGATTCAATATGAGGACCCTGCGCTCAAGACCGATGAAGGAGCTTCTGTGGCAATACTACTTCTATGTTGAAGCAAAAGGAGATATATACGGCGAAGAGGGCAGGGCATGCATTGAGGAAATGAAGCATTGCTGCGACAAAATAAAAATAGTAGGATCATACAATAATCTTAACGACTGCTTGTGGGAGGAAAAATAAATGATATTACCTGTAAATCTTGGACAGGACAGCTATGATATAACGCTTGAGCGCGGTGCGCTGAAATACGCCGTGGAAGCGTTCGGATTGAAAAACGAAGACCGCAAGGTGATGATTGTGACGGATGACGGCGTTCCGCCGCAGTATGCGAACGAGCTTTTGGTGCAGTGCTGCAGCGGCTGTATACACTTAATCCCACAAGGGGAAGCATCGAAGAATTTCGATATTCTGCAGGATATACTGAGCCATATGCTCATTGAAGGTTTTACGCGAAAAGACTGCGTAGCGGCGGTTGGCGGAGGAGTCGTGGGAGATCTCGCGGGTTTTGCCGCAGCCTGCTACATGAGGGGAATCGACTTTTACAATATACCGACGACATTGCTTTCGCAGGTGGATTCTTCAGTGGGCGGAAAGACGGCAATTGACTTTAAAGGAATCAAAAATATCGTCGGAGCCTTTCATCAGCCGAAAGGTGTGCTGATGGATCCGCAGCTTCTTGAAACTTTGGACAAAAGACAGTTTGCATGCGGGGCAGCGGAAATCATTAAGATGGCAGCGACTTCCGATGCCTCACTCTTTGAGAAAATCGAGGCTGAGGGAATCGGCACAGAAAATCTGGAATCTGTTATTGAAGCAGCACTGCGAATAAAGATTGATGTGGTCGAAAAGGACGAAAAGGAAGCGGGACTCCGCAAAGTGCTGAATTTCGGGCATACCTTGGGACACGGAATCGAAAGCTGCACGGATTTTTTCCACGGGGAAGCAGTAGCACTCGGAATGCTTCCTATGTGCAGTGAACCGATGCGGGAAAGACTGATTGATATGCTCCGAAAAGCGAACCTTCCGGTATCTTGCAGTGCGGGTGCGGACAGGGTGATTGCAGCCGCGATGCACGACAAAAAGGCGGAAGGAGACTCCGTTTCTACCGTGCAAGTCGATGTGCCGGGCAGCTTCCGGTTTGCAAAATGCACGAAAGAGGAACTGCAAAAACTCTATAAGGAGGTATTTATATGAAGAACACATTCGGAAATGCCGTTACTGTGACGCTTTTCGGCGAAAGCCACGGCAAGGCTGTGGGTGCTGTCATAGACGGGCTTTCACCGGGGATTCCCATTGATGAGGAATATATCCGCGAAAAAATGAATCTCAGGAAAGCCTACGGAAAAATATCTACGGCGCGGCAGGAAGAGGATGAAGTTAAATTTATCAGTGGGGTGTTTCAAGGCCATTCGACGGGGACGCCACTTACTCTCCTTATTGAAAACCAAAATACCAAAAGTGAAGACTACGGCAGCAGGATGCATCTTCCGAGGCCGTCGCATGCTGACTACACCGGGCATTGCAAGTATGGCGGATACGAAGATTATCGCGGAGGCGGGCATTTTTCGGGAAGAATCACTGCGGCACTGGTTGCTGCCGGGGCCTTGACCGCAAAAGCCCTTGAAGATAAGGGCATATACATCGGCACTCATATTTTGAACTGTCACGGTGTCTGTGACAGGCATTTTGACGGGAAAGCAGCGATTGACGATATTAAGAAGCTTGCCGGAGTGCGTTTTCCGGTGCTGGATGAAAAATCTGCGGAAGTCATGCGGCTTGAAATCGAACGCGCCGCGGCAGATGGCGACAGCGTGGGCGGAATCTTGGAAACTGCGGTTATCGGACTTCCGGAAGGCATCGGAGAGCCTTGGTTTGACACCGTGGAAGGAATGCTCGCGCATGCTGTTTTTTCGATTCCCGCCGTTAAAGGAATTGAATTCGGCATGGGATTTGATTTTGCAAAGATGAGAGGATCCGAGGCAAATGATGCGTTCCGATATAAAAACGGCAAGGTTGTGACAGAAACAAACAACAACGGCGGAATCAACGGAGGAATCACGAACGGGATGCCGGTTCTTTTCCGGACTGTCGTAAAACCGACTCCCTCCATTTTCAAAAAACAGGAAACCGTGGATCTTTTCACGAAGGAAAACACCGAACTGGAATTGCGGGGAAGACACGATCCGGCGATTGTTCACAGGGCAAGAGCGGTTGTGGATGCAGTGACAGCATTGACGATCTGCGACCTTCTTGCAGTACGCTTCGGAACGGATTTTTTGAGGTAAGAATATGAAGATAATTGTAATTAACGGCCCGAATCTGAATATGCTCGGGATTCGGGAGCCGGACAAGTACGGAAACGAGACTTATGACATGCTGCTTGCCAAGATAACGGACTATTGCCGTGCGAATTTTGGAGATCTGGAATGTGAGTTTTTCCAGTCGAACCACGAAGGCGCGCTGGTTGATCGAATCCAACAGGCATATTGGGAGAAGGCGGACGGAATCGTTATCAATCCGGGGGCGTATACGCATACAAGCGTAGCACTCCTTGATGCGGTGAATGCGGTGCGGATACCGACGGCAGAGGTTCATATTTCCGATGTCGCAAAACGCGAAGAGTTCCGACAGGTAAGCTATATCCGCAAGGCATGCTGCTTTACCGTCATGGGACACGGAACCGATGGGTACCTTGAAGCATTGGATTATCTGCATGAACTGCTCGGGAGGATGAAATGAAGATAAAAATCGAGAAAGGAATCGCCCGAGGCACGGTTTGTGCACCTCCGTCAAAGAGCATGGCACACCGTCTGCTGATCTGTGCCGGACTTTCCGATGGAGAATGCGTCGTGCACGGCATTTCCGACTCAGAGGACATGCTGGCTACGATGGACTGTCTCAGAGCTCTTGGCGTGCAATGTGAAAAAGACGGAGAGACCGTCAGAGTATCGGGAATCGACATTCGCAAGGCTGCAGCACCGAAGCAGCTGAACTGCAGAGAAAGCGGCAGCACGCTTCGCTTTTTCATCCCGATTGCGCTTATGACGGGAATGGAAACAGTGCTTGCAGGAAGCAGGAGGCTGATGGAGCGGCCACTCAGCGTATACGAAGATCTTTTTCTGCAGCGAGGAATCGGTTTTCGCAAAACGGAGCGGGAAATCAAAATCTGCGGAAATCTCCAAAGCGGAGATTTTGAACTGGACGGCAATGTCTCCAGCCAGTTTGTAACGGGGCTTTTGTTTGCACTTCCGCTTCTTGACGGCGACAGCCGCATTGTGCTCCGTCCTCCGGTGGAAAGCCGCTCTTACATAGACATGACGCTTTCGGCACTGAAGCTGTTCGGAATCGAAGCGGGATGGCAGGAAGAAAATGTTTTATATATAAAAGGAAATCAGCATTATCGGGCAGGTGAGGCCTTCGTGGAAGGAGACTATTCAAATGCGGCATTTTTTGCGGCACTGAATCTGCTCGGCGGACAGGTAAAAATCGAAAATCTGCGTGAGGACAGTCTTCAGGGCGACCGCATATATGAAGAACTGTTCGAAAAGCTGAAAAGACCGGGTGCGGAGATTGATCTTTCCGACTGCCCGGATCTGGGACCGGTGCTCTTTGCGGCGGCAGCGGCGAAGCACGGCGGTAAATTTACCGGAACAAGCCGGTTAAAGATAAAAGAAAGCAACAGAGGAGAAGCGATGGCAGAGGAACTTCAAAAATTCGGTGTGACTGCGGAAGTTCTCGAAAAGGAAGTTTTTATCAGCGGACAGGGGCTGCGAAAACCTAAAGAATGCCTCGACGGACACAACGATCACAGAATCGTGATGTCCGAGGCGGTCCTTCTGACACAGACCGGGGGCATAATCGACGGTGCGGAAGCGGTTGCCAAGAGCTTTCCGGACTTCTTTCAAAAACTTGCTTCTCTGGGAATTGAGGTAGAGAGAGTTGAGAATTGATCACAGTACAAACATTTTAATCGTAGGGCTTGGACTTATCGGAGGAAGTTACGCAAAAGGTTTTGCCAAAAATGGTTTTGACCTTTGTGCGATTGACAGCAATCCCGATACCATTCAATATGCCCTTGACAATTACATCATAGCGGAAGGAGCCACGACACCCGATCCGGAAATGATCGGGAAAGCGGATTTGGTGATTTTCGCACTTTATCCGCATATTTTCAAAGAATGGATTGCAGAAAACCAGAAATATTTCAAACCAGGCGTTTTCATCACAGATGTAACCGGTGTAAAGGGCTGCATCGTTGACGACATCCAAAAGATGCTGCGTGAGGACTGCGAATACATTGCGGCACATCCGATGGCAGGCTGCGAAAAACTCGGGATTCAAAACAGCAACGAGAAGATTTTCTATGAGGCAAACTACATCGTTGTGCCGACCGAAAAAAATACGGAAGAGGGAAAGGATGTCTGCAGGCAGATCGGTGAAATTCTTGGATTTGCAAGAATTTCCGAGCTTTCCCCATATGATCACGATGAGATGATCGGATTCGTTTCCCAGCTTACGCACGGCATCGCAATGTCGCTGATGACCTGCAATCACATGGAAAAAGTTGAGGATTACACGGGGGACTCGTTCCGTGACCTGACGCGAATCGCACGCATTGACGAAACGCTTTGGAGCGAACTGTTTTTGCTGAACAAAGACGCTCTGCTGCATCAGCTCAAGCTCTTTACAATGGAAATTTCCAAGCTGGAGCGAATGCTGATGGAAGCGGACAAAGAAGGAATTAAGGACATGATGAGGCGTTCGACGGCACGCAGAAAGCTGTTTGACAAGGAAAAACCGGAGAAATAAACACACAAGGGGGAATGCAAAATGAATATGGATTTCAAGCGGAAACTTCCGATTCCGAAGGACATCAAGGAAATGTTTCCGATCAGTGAAGAATACAAAGCAAAAAGAGAGGCCTGCGACAAGGAGATTAAGGCAATTCTGGACGGCAGTGACGACAGGCTTTTGATGGTAATCGGGCCATGTTCGGCAGACAACGAGGAAGCCGTGCTGGACTACCTCCTGAGACTGCGAAAAGTACAGGACAAGGTGAAGGATAAAATCTGTATAATTCCAAGAGTTTACACGAGTAAACCGAGAACGACGGGCAAAGGCTACAAGGGCATGCTCCACCAGCCGGATCCGCTTCTCGGAGATGACATGCTCAAGGGAATTATCACGATCCGTGAGACTTACATACGGACGATGAAGGAAACGGATTTCTTCTGCGCGGACGAGCTTTTGTATCCGGAAAATTACAGATACTTAAGTGATATTTTGTGTTATGTGGCTATCGGCGCACGGTCGGTGGAAAACCAGTTCCATCGCCTGACGGCAAGCGGACTGGACATCGCAGTCGGCATGAAAAACCCGACGGGAGGAGACCTTTCGGTCCTCATGAATTCTCTCGTTGCGGCGCAGAGCGGACACACTTTTATCTACAGAAACTGGGAAGTTGCCAGCCACGGCAATCCGTATGCACACGCAATTCTCAGAGGCTATATGAACAAGCGCGGACAGTCGATTCCGAACTATCATTACGAGGATTTGAGAATCGTATGCGATATGTACCGGGAGCATGACCTTAAGAACCCAGCGATTATGATCGACGCAAACCATGCAAACTCAGGCAAACAGTATCTTGAGCAGATAAGAATCTGTAAGGAAGTTTTACATTCAAAACGCTTCAGTGAGGACATCGGCAAGATGGTGAAAGGTGTAATGGTGGAAAGCTATCTGGAAGACGGATGCCAGCCGGTGGACGGAACCGTATACGGAAAATCCATTACGGACCCTTGCCTGGGATGGGATAAGACGGAAAGATTGATTTACGAACTGGCAGAAATGGTTTAAGAAGGTGACGATATGGAAAAAAGATTTTTGTCAAAACGCTATTGCGTTGATACGGAAACGGTCATGGGACAGGCAGCCGGGCTTGCGGGAAATTACGATGATGTTATTAATCTGAGCCTTGGCGACCCGGATATCATTACCCCCCTGCCGATTATAGAGCAGGCATTTGAGGATGCAAAGGCCGGATACACCAAGTATACCGACTGCAGAGGATATAAGGAGCTTCGCGAGGAGATTGCGAAGTATTATAAAGAGGAGTTTGGCATGCAGGTGTCCGACGAGGAAATCATGGTTACGGCCTCAGGCTGCATCGCTATGTACCTTGCGCTGGAAGCAATTCTTGATGACGGTGACGAGGTTATCGTACCGACACCGTATTTTACCATATACAAGACGCAGATTGAACTTGCACGAGGAAAGATTGTCGAACTGGATACTTTTGAGGAAGAACACTGGCAGATTGACTCTGATCGTCTTGAGAGCTGTATTACACCGAAAACAAAGGTAATCATCATCAACTCGCCGAACAATCCTACCGGCAGCTGCCTGAGCCCGGATACGATGAACAAAATCGCAAAAGTGGCGCAAAAACATGACCTGGTCGTTATCAGCGATGAAATATATACCATCTACAGCTTTGCACAGAAATTTATTCCGTTTTCTTCACTCGAGGGAATGAAGGAAAGAACCATCACGATTAACAGCTTTTCGAAGAACTTTGTAATGACGGGATGGAGACTTGGAATGGTTATCGCCCCGCCGCATATTGTAAATACGATAAAAAACATAAACGAAAATCTGATTTACTCGGCACCTTCCATCTCACAGCGGGCGGCACTCAAGGCGCTCCGATGCAGAGAGGAAGTGCAGCCGCAGCTTATAGAGACCTTCAGGGAAAGGGTTTATTACGCCGCGGAAAGAATCAACCAAATCCCGAACATGCATGTAATTTATCCGCCGATGGGGAGCTTTTATCTTTTTATTAATATAAAGGATACCGGACTTTCTTCCGTGGAAGCGGCTCGGGAAATCTTTGAGAAAGCACATGTTGTTATGATTCCGGGAAACGGATTCGGCAGATGCGGGGAGGGCTTCCTTCGAATTGCATGTACCATCGATGTTTCGGAGCTTAAGGAAGCTTTTGACCGTATCGAAAAAATGGATATTTTTAAACGGCAGGCAGAATGAAATAAAGGTTGAAAGCCATCCAAAAGTAGTGTATAATAAACGAAATACCAAAAGTATAAGCAAAAAGATTTAGGAGGCGGTTATCATGGTTAAATTATTAGTGGGACATAAAGGAAGCGGAAAGACAAAACAAATGATCGATCTTGCCAACGAGTCCGTGGAAACAAGCAAAGGAAGTATTATTTTTATCAATAAGAATCATAGATTGATGTATGATCTTAAGTACAGAATCAGAGTAATCTGTATGGAAGATTTTGAACATGTAACAAACAGCGACGAATACATAGGTTTCCTGTATGGAATCATCAGTTCCGATCACGATATTGAAACGATTTTCATCGACAGCATTCTTAAGCATGCTGACTTCACATTGGGTGACCTGCCTGAATTCGTTGACAGACTCAAAGATATTTCCAAAAACTACGGCATGAACTTCGTTGTAAGTCTCAGCGCTGAGAAAGAAGAGATGATCGGCGTTAATTTCGAAGGCTGCGAAATCTTAAATTAATAATTTGCTTAGAGATATCAGGCGATGGGTTTCCATCGCCTTATTGTATATTTGGAGACAAACAATGAAAATTGATGAGATAAAGAATATAATCCGGGGCAGAACCCCTATTACACTTGAAATCATGAGAGAATTTGCGGTTCTCATTTTGCTGACGGAAAAAGAAGACGGACTTCATTTCGTGTTTGAAAAGCGTGCTGCGGGAATCAAGCAGCCGGGCGACATCTGTTTTCCGGGAGGCAAAGTCGAACCGGGAGAAAGCCTGGAAGAATGCGTCCTCAGAGAAACAAAGGAAGAAATCGGGCTTACGCAGATAGAACTGCTGGGAGAGTATGCGACGCAGTATGAGCTTACGTCCATTGCCATGCACTCCCTTGCGGGCTTTGTCCCTGAAGAAAAACTGTCGGAAATGCGGATAAACGAAGGGGAGGTGACGGAAGTCTTTACAGTGCCTGTACGCTTCTTTGCCGAAACCGAGCCGTACCTGTACGAGTACGATGTGATTCAGGATGTCAGAGATTTTCCTTATGAACAGTTTGGAATCCGCAGTGACTACAAGTGGAGAGTCGGTCACAAATCCATCGCGATATATCGGTATGAGGACAGGATAATCTGGGGGCTTACAGCGGCCATAGTGAAGAAATTTACGGAGGAATTCTTCTGCAAATAGTGGCAGGACCGCCATATTTTGAGGGGTAGATACGATCCGGAGGATAGTTTATAGTTTTTTGCAGGGAGGTAATTACTATGAAAAAGAAACTATTTACTATGCTCATCGCAGCGAGCATGCTCGTCAGTGCAACAGGGCTTGGATATGCATCCGAATGTAATCCGATACAGGAGAAGGTGCCAATCAAGGAGACTTTAAAAATCGATTGCTCCGAGCTGATTGAAAAATTTTGCAATAATTCTGCTTCGGAAAGCGTTCAGCAGGGAAGCATGACGGGTCAGGTCGTAAATCTTGTGAACAAAGAAAGAAAAGCAAACGGTCTTTCTTCACTTTCTTTAGACAGTCAGCTTGCCAAACTGGCACAGCTGAAGGCAGAGGATATGGCAAAAAACGCATATTTTTCGCACACTTCACCGACATACGGCTCAGCGTTTGACATGATGAAGACATACGGCGTTTCCTATAAGACCGCCGGAGAAAATATTGCAAAAGGGCAAAAGACGGCTGAGTCCGTGATGAACGGCTGGATGAATTCGTCCGGGCACAGAGCCAACATTCTCAGGTCCGACTACACGAAAATCGGTGTCGGATATGCAAAATCCGCAGACGGAACCACCTATTGGGTGCAGATGTTTAAGGATTAAGCCCCGAAAACGCATAGACTTAACAAAAAAAGGGAAATGTGCAAAGAATATGCAAAAAATAACTTTTACTTTTCTTCTTAATGTATTATAATATGAATGTAATATATTCTTAATTTCATTTAGGAGGGAACAAATGAAAAAGTTATTAACAGTATTGCTTATGTTAGTAATGGTATTCACATTTGCTGCTTGCGGCAATGAAAATACTACTACGGGCGCAGTAGACTACGATTCCATCTCTGATAACTACGAATCTGAAGACGGTACATATCAGATCGCAATGGTAACAGACGTTGGACAGTTAAAGGACGGTTCTTTCAACCAGTTCACTTGGAACGGCGTTAAGAAGTATGCTTCCGACAACGGTTTGTCATACAAGTACTATCAGCCGGGTAATGCTTCCAACGCAACTGACGAAGACAGAATCAAAGCTATGACAGACGCTTGCGAAGCAGGTGCAGAAGTTCTCGTAACTCCTGGATTCTTACAGGCAACAGCTTTAGAAAAAGTAGCTCCTCAGTACCCTGATGTACAGTTCATCTTCATCGATGGATGGGATATGGGAATGGATAACCTTGTTGGCGTTTCCTATCAGGAAGAACAGGCTGGTTACTTTGCAGGTTATGCAACAGTAATGGAAGGCTACACGAAGTTAGGATACTCCGGCGGTGGCGGTGGAACAAACCCTGCATGCGTTAAGTACGGATACGGATTCGCACAGGGCGCTAACGATGCTGCTGCAGCTAAGGGCGAAACTGTTGAAATGAGATATTCCTGGGAACACGGCGCAAGCTACTCCGCTTCTCCTGACCTTCAGACTATGTTATCCGGATGGTACAATGCAGGCACAGAAGTTATCTTCGTAGCAGGCGGTTCCATGTTCAACTCCGGAGATGCTGCTGCACAGGCTGCAGAGGGCAAACTTGTAGGCGTGGACGTTGACCAGTCCGGTCAGTCCGATGCAGTTATCACTTCCGCTATGAAGGACCTTGCTAAGTCCGTAATCGATGCTATCACTAAGTTCTATGACGGTGGAGCTGTATACGGCGGTTCACTGGTTCTCGGTGCTAAGGACAACGCAGTAGGTATCCCTACTGATACTTGGCAGTTCGAAAACTGGACAGTTGAAGAATACCAGGATCTTTATGATAAGGTAGTTTCCGGCGAAATCGTTGTTGATAACGACGGAGAAATGGCTGACCCAAGCAAAGCAGGTCTTGAAAACATTAAATTCGTAAAATAGTTTACGGGTTAATGGATTAAAACCGAAATAATGGAGGGGGAAAATTCTTTCCCCCTTTGTTTTTATCGAGGAGAAGGAAGCAACATGTCTGAGTATATAATTGAAATGAACCACATAAGGAAAGAATTCCCGGGAATTGTGGCAAACGATGATATTACCCTTCAGCTTAAGAAGGGAGAAATTCACGCTCTGTTGGGAGAAAACGGAGCAGGCAAATCAACGCTTATGAGCGTTTTGTTCGGACTTTATCAACCTGAAGAAGGTGAAATCAGAAAGAACGGAGAAATTGTGGAAATCAACGACCCGAATGATGCAACCGCACTTGGAATCGGAATGGTGCATCAGCATTTTAAATTGGTCGATGTGTTTACCGTGCTCGATAATATTATTCTGGGCGCCGAAACAACGGATAAAATGGGATTCCTTAAGAAAAAGGAAGCAAGAGAAAAGGTTATGGAACTTTCGGAGCGTTACGGTCTGAAGGTTGACGTAGATGCCAAGGTAGAAGATATTACCGTTGGCATGCAGCAGAGAGTTGAAATTCTCAAAATGCTGTACAGAGAAAACGAAATCCTGATCTTCGACGAACCGACGGCGGTTCTGACCCCTCAGGAGATCGATGAACTTATGGAAATTATGAGAGGTTTTGCAAAAGAAGGCAAATCCATCTTGTTTATCTCACATAAATTAAATGAAATCATGGCTGTATCCGACAGGGTAACGGTTCTTCGCAAAGGAAAGTGCATCGGCACGGTTAATACCAAGGACACAAACAAGCAGGAACTTTCCAACATGATGGTAGGAAGACCGGTACAGCTTGAAATCGACAAAGACGAATCAAAACCGGGCGAGGTTGTTTTGGAGGTGGAGGGACTTACCGTGCCTTCCAGGATTCACAAAAATGATGCCGTGAAGAATGTTTCGTTTGATGTGCGAAAAGGCGAAATCGTATGCATTGCCGGAATCGACGGAAACGGGCAGACAGAACTTGTTTACGGACTTACGGGACTTGAAAAAGCATCGGCAGGCAGGATTACTCTTTGCGGAACGGATATTTCCGGTGCTTCCATCAGAAAGAGAAGCAGAGCCGGAATGTCTCATATCCCGGAAGACAGACATAAGCACGGGCTTGTTCTCGGATATACGCTTGAGCAGAATTTGGTGCTTCAGAAATACAAAGAGCCACAGTTCCAAAATCATGGATTCATCCGTTTCGACGAAGTACGCAAATATGCGGACAGGCTCATTGAAGAATACGACGTGCGTTCGGGTCAGGGTGCGATTACGATTGCGCGTTCCATGTCCGGCGGTAATCAGCAGAAGGCGATTATTGCAAGGGAACTCGACAGAAACGAACCTTTAGTTGTTGCCGTACAGCCTACAAGAGGCCTGGATGTCGGTGCTATCGAGCATATCCACAAACAGCTTGTGCAGGAAAGAGATGACGGAAAAGCAATTCTGCTTGTGTCACTTGAACTTGACGAGGTTCTCGGACTTTCGGACAGAATTCTCGTTATCTATGAAGGCGAACTTGTTGCAGAACTCAATCCGAAAGAAACGACTCCTGAAGAACTCGGCCTGTACATGTCGGGCGCAAAACGTCAGGGAAAGGAGGTAGAACAGAATGCCTAGATTAGAACCCGAAAGCGGAAAAGTAAAATGGTATAAATCCGACGGCGCGAAATCTGTTTATGCCTCTTTGATTTCGATTTTAATCGGACTTGCGGTCGGAATGATTGTAATTATTATCGTAGGCCTTGCAAAAGACAATATTTCCATGAAAGGCATATGGGACGGCATTCGTCTTGTATTCCTTGGGGTGTTCAGTACCGGAAGAGTGGAGGGTCAGTTGACATTCGGCTTTAACCCTATCAATCTGGGAAACATGCTTTTCCGTGCGACACCGCTTATTTTGACAGGTCTTTCCGTTGCAGTGGCGTTTAAAACGGGGCTTTTCAATATCGGTGCCGCAGGGCAGTACCTGATGGGTACGATGGGGAGCATTTCCGTGGCGATTTGGATGGGGACAAGCGGGTGCCCTGCCGGTCTTGCCTGGGTATGTGCATTCCTTACGGGAATTGTGCTCGGAGCTCTTTGGGGAGCAATCCCGGGACTCTTTAAAGCCTTCCTTAATATTAATGAAGTAATCACATGCATCATGACAAACTGGATTGCAGCAAACCTTGTAACATGGTGGTTTGATGCACATGATGTATTTAAAAATGCCGGAGAGGCCGGTAAGATTGGATACACCATTCCGCTTAAGAATCTTGGAATTTCGACACCTAAGCTTGGCATGGATGTCCTTTTCCCGGGTTCACAGGCAAACGGCGGATTCTGGATTGCATGCATCATTGCGGTTCTTATGTGGGTTGTAATGACAAAGACCACTTTCGGATACGAACTCCGGGCGTGCGGTCTTAACAGACATGCTGCCAAGTATGCCGGAATCAACGATAAGAAGAATATTATCTTATCCATGGTAATCGCAGGGGCACTTGCCTCTGCAGCAGGAAGTCTTTACTTCCTTTCCGGAAACACGGAATTTTACTGGTCCACCTACATGTCGCTTCCGGCTGACGGGTTCAACGGCATCCCGGTTGCACTGCTTGCCGTAAATCATCCGATTGGCGTTGTATTTACAGGTATTTTCATGTCAATGCTCAACGTTGCCGGAATACAGCTCAAGTACATGACGGCATATAACGAATACATAGCAGATATTATTATTGCTACAATCGTATATCTTTCTGCATTTGCACTCATCTTCAAGATGATTCTTAACGGCAGGAAGAAAAAGAAAGAAGCAGCGGAAGGAGGTAACAAATAATGGTATTTTTGATTCAGCAGACAATGCTTTATGCAGTACCTCTTATGATTGTTGCTTTGGCAGGCGTATGTGCGGAACGTTCGGGTGTTATCAACCTCGCTCTCGAAGGTATTATGATATTCGGGGCATTTATGGGTGTAATTTTCATAAGAATGTTCCAAGGCATGGGATTCACCGCAGATCAGGGGCAGCTGGTTATGATTCTGGCAATGCTTTTGACAGGTATCTGCGGGGTAGGATTTTCGATGCTCCTTGCGTTTTCTGCGATTAACCTGAGAGCTGACCAGACCATCGGCGGTACGGCACTGAACATGCTCGCACCTGCGGTTGTACTGTTCTTCATTTACATGATTGCACAGCAGAACACTTTGGGAATGGCAACGGGAAGCGCAGCAGGCTGGTTCATGGTTCGCCCTTCGACTTTCGGACTTCCGAAGGATTACAGCTGGGGTGCTTTGATTGACCTGTTTATCAACAAAGTTTATCCGAGTACCTATGTGTGCATACTTATTTTCGTAGCAGTTTCGATTTTCCTTTACAAGACAAAGACAGGAATGAGACTTCGTTCCTGTGGTGAAAATCCGCAGGCGGCGGATTCGCTCGGAATTAATGTATATAAGATGAGATACCTGGGAGTAGGTCTTTCCGGATTCCTTGCAGGCGTGGGCGGATATGTATATTCGATGACGACTGCAAACTGCACATCGACAGGCGAAGTTGCAGGCTATGGTTTCCTTGCACTCGCAGTTATGATTTTCGGCAACTGGACACCGCTGAACATTGCACTCGGAAGCATTCTTTTCGGACTGTTTAAGTGCATTGCCGCAATCTACGGTTCCCTTGACATCAACGGAGACGGTGTATACATGCTCGCGGAAATCGGAATCAGCCCGTATGTTTACAGAATGCTGCCTTATGTGATTACTCTGATTGTTTTGGCATTCACTTCCAAGAGTTCCAGAGTTCCGAAAGCAGAAGGAATCCCTTACGACAAAGGACAACGATGAGTTTTTTACCAATCAACGAAAAAGAAATGAAAGAAAGAGGGTGGCAGCAGCCGGACTTTGTGCTGGTTACGGGCGATGCCTATGTTGACCATCATTCTTTCGGCACTGCCATTATCGGCAGACTGCTTGAACAATACGGATATAAAGTTGCGATTTTACCTCAGCCGAACTACAAGTCGGCTGAGGATTTTCGCATATTCGGAAAACCGCGTCTCGGGTTTCTGATCAACAGCGGTGTGGTTGATTCCATGGTGAACAATTACTCGGTGTTCAAGCACAGACGCAAAACCGACGAATACGCACCGGGAGGCAAAACGGGACTTCGACCGGATCGTGCCGTAATCGTGTACGCAAACAGGGCGAAGGAAGCCTATAAGGATGTGCCGGTCATCATCGGCGGACTTGAAGCAAGCCTTCGCAGATTCGGCCACTACGATTACTGGAGTGACAAGGTGCGTCGCTCCGTGCTGCTTGATTCGAAAGCAGATCTGCTTATTTACGGAATGGGAGAACGGGCAATTCTCGAGATTGCCGAAGCCCTGGACAGCGGCATTGATGCAAGGGACATCACCTGGATACGAGGCACTTGCTATCGTGCAAAGAATCTTGAATTACCGGGCATGGAGGAGGCGGTAATCCTTCCGTCCTTCGATGAAATCAGCACAAGCAAGAAGGCTTATGCTGAGAGTTTTGCTCTGCAGTACCGGAATCAAGATTCGATTTCGGCGAAAACCATGGTGGAAAAATACACGGACACGGTTTATGTGGTTCAGAACCCGCCACAGCCGCCGCTCGAAAGAGAGGAACTCGATGATATCTACGCACTTCCCTTTGAGAATGAGTGGCATCCGACTTATGATGCTTTGGGCGGAATACCCGCTTTCAAGGAGATTAAATTCAGCATCGTAAGCTCACGCGGCTGCTTCGGGGGCTGCAGCTTCTGCGCCATTACTTATCATCAAGGCAGGCAGGTCAGAAGCCGTAGCAAGGATGCAATCGTACGCGAAGCTGAGGCTTTGACACAGAAGAAGGATTTTAAAGGATATATCCACGATGTGGGCGGGCCTACCGCAAACTTCCGCTTCCCGGCCTGCGACAAACAGCTCGTACGCGGCGTGTGCCCGAACAAGGACTGCCTGTATCCGAATGTGTGCAGAAACATGAAGGTTGACCACGGCGACTATTTGGATGTTCTAAGGGCGGTTCGCAGCATAGACGGTGTAAAAAAAGTTTTTATTCGCTCGGGAATCCGATATGATTACCTCATGGCGGATCCGAAGGCGGATGAATTCATTGAAGAACTTTGCAAATACCATGTGAGCGGAACGCTAAAGGTTGCACCGGAGCATGCGTCATCGAAGGTCCTCTACTATATGAGAAAGCCGGATGCGAATATTTTTCTCGATTTTGACAGAAAATATAAAGAGACGAATAAAAAACTGGGGCTCAAACAATATCTGATACCATATCTGATATCCTCCCACCCGGGGTGCGGACTTCGCGAGGCAGCGGAACTTGCGGTATTTCTTAAAGAATATGGCTTCATACCGGACCAGGTGCAGGATTTTTATCCGACGCCGGGAACGCTTGCAACCTGTATGTACCATACAGAGCTTGACCCGTTCACCATGAAATCGGTTTATGTCGCAAAAGATATGGAAGAGAAGAAAATGCAGCGGGCACTCATGCATTACCACAAAAAGGAAAACGAAGATTTGGTGAAGAAAGCACTAAAAAGGATTAACAGAGTTGACTTGATAGGCCATCTGATATATAATAACAAAAAACCTAGTATTTAATACTAGGTTTTGTTTTGAAAGGATACGAGAAAATGCAAAGCAAAAAGTGTTATATAAACAAAGGGGGAAACCTCAAGGAAATGCTGAATCTTGTTGTGGAGAAATTTCCGGGCGAGAAGGCATTTATGATTAAAGAAAAGGGTAAAATCAGAAAAATATCTTTTTTTGAGCTGCTCAGTGAGGTCAGATGCATCGGAACGGGGCTTCATTGCGACGGCATTATGGGAGAGAGAATTGCCATAATCGGAGAAAACAGCTATCCATGGTTTTGTGCATTTCTTTCGATTGTATGCGGAGGAGGCGTGGCGGTTCCTCTTGATAAAGGGTTTACCGCCGCAGAACTTAAAAACTGCCTTGTGAGAAGCAAAGCAAAGGCACTTTTTTATGATGAAAAACACGAAAAAGTTGTTAGGGAAGCGATTGCGGAAATGGGTACGGACGCGGAGATTCCGAAGCTTTACAGAATAACCGGAGATGAGGAAGAGCTTACAGTGTTGAAAAAAGCGGGTGAAGATGCTCTTGTCGCGGGGAGCAGCGACTTCTATGATGTTGCAATCAAGCCGGAGGAACTTGCGGTGATATTGTTTACATCCGGGACAACCTCAATGTCGAAGGCCGTAATGCTCAGTCACAAGAACATTATGAGCAACATCCGGGATATGCAGTGTTATGAGAGATTTTATCCGTGGGATGTAAACATGGCATTTCTGCCGCTGCACCACAGCTTCGGTCTGGTCGGAGTTCTGGTATTCATGGCATCCGGAGCATGCAGCGTGTTCTGCGACGGCCTGAAATATATATCAAAGAATCTGGCGGAATACGGAGTCACCGTTTTCGTCGGCGTTCCGCTCCTCGTTGAAAATATGTACAAAAAGATTTGGCATAAGATAAACAAAGAGGATCTGACCAAGAAGGTCGAGTTCGGCAGACGCATTACAAAACTTCCGGGAATCGGAAACCTTGCGGTTCGAAGAAAAATCTTCCGCAAAATCATTGACGGGCTTGGCGGGCACCTCAGACTGATAATCTGCGGCGCAGCACCACTTTTGCCGGAAACCGCAGCGGGTCTCAATGACTTTGGAATTGTCACGATTCAGGGATACGGGCTTACCGAAACATCACCGGTTGTTGCGGCGGAACGGCCGGAAGATCTTGCGGCAGGTTCGGTCGGGAAACCGATGCCGAGCGTGGAAGTCACGATAGAAAACAAAGACGAGAACGGAATCGGGGAGATTGTGGTCAAGGGTCCGAATGTAATGATGGGTTATCTTGACCAGCCGGAAGAAACGGCAAATGTTATCAAAGACGGACGCTTTTATACCGGAGACCTCGGCAAGTTTGATGATGGGGGGCATCTTTGGATTACGGGCCGAAAGAAAAACGTTATCGTAATGAAAAACGGCAAGAATGTTTTCCCTGAAGAAATCGAAAGCATCATCGACAAGCTGCCGTATACTTCCGAGTCAATGCTTTTTACGCGTGAGAAGCATAACGAACTCGTTCTCTGGGTCAAAATCGTATATAAGCCGGAATATCTTGAAGATACGGGAGTCACGTTTGCGGAATTTGTGCAGACTGTAAAAGGCGATTTGGCGGCAATCAACGAAAAACTGCCGAAATATAAACATCTGCATCGTTTCCTTCTTACCGACGAACCGATGATTAAGACAACGACGCAAAAAGTAAAAAGAAATTTGGAAATCGAAAAGATAAATCAACAATGGCAAGAGGAACTGTGTTATAATAATTCCATCTAGTCGTGCAAGGCTCTGCATGTGCAGGGCCTTGTATTTTCCCGTGAGGAAGGATAGGAAACATGAGTTTAATCAGTAATTTTGCCAAAATAACAGAAGAAAGCCAAGCCGAATATGCGAGCATGAAGGACGCGGTGCTCAGCCGGACGGATGTACTCGGAGATTCCTGCGAGGGAGATAATCTGCTCGCGTTTTGCGATAACGCATCCTTTATGAAATACCTGCGGGACACTGCAGGGATGCGCGACAAAGTGAAGATGATATACATCGATCCGCCGTTTTTCAGCAAAGCCAACTACGAAGCAACCTTATCCGTTTCCGATTCCGCAGTGGGCGGAGGCAGGAAAGTCCGTCACCTTGCATACGAGGATGTGTGGGAAAAAGGCATGGAAGATTATCTTAAGATGATTGCAACCAGGCTGCTTTTTATAAAGGATCTGCTCGCAGAGGACGGAACGATTTGGGTTCATCTTGACTGGCACAGCGTGCATTATGTGAAAATTCTTCTCGATGAGATTTTCGGAGACCGCAATTTTATCAATGAAATTATTTGGCAGTACAAATCCGGCGGAAGCAGTAAGAAACATTTTGCCAGAAAGCATGACAACATACTCGTATATGGCAAATCGTCAAAATACTATCTGAAGCTGCCGAAGGAAAAGTCCTATAACCGCGGGCTGAAACCCTACCGTTTTAAGGGTGTTGAAGAATTCTGCGACGACATCGGCTGGTACACGATGGTAAACATGAAGGATGTCTGGAGCATCGACATGGTGGGAAGAACCTCAGGCGAGCGCACGGGATATGCAACGCAGAAGCCTGAGGCACTGCTTGCAAGGATTATAGAGGCCGCAAGCTGCGAAGGAGATATCGTTGGGGACTTCTTCTGCGGAAGCGGAACCTTAGCCGCCGCAGCATCAAAGCTCGGACGCAGGTGGATATGCTGCGACAGCAGCCCTGTTGCCCTCGCTTCCTGCATAAAGCGTTTCCTTGATAACGAAATGAAATTTACATTCTTGATAGAAGACGGACATGCGGACGAAATCGAAATCCGCGAAGATGCGGACAAAAATAAGCAGATGACCCTTTTCCCCGATAAAAAATCGTACACAATTAACATATAAATATTTACTTTTCGGCGAAAACCATGTATACTAAAGAGGCTGCGAACCTTTCGGTATGCAGCCGTAATCTTTTCAATATGGCTCCTTAGCTCAACGGATAGAGTAGTGCTCTCCGAAGGCATTGATCGGGGTTCGATTCCCCGAGGAGTCACCATAGCATGGGGCTGCCTGCATTAACGCTTATTTTCCGTTAATGCAGGCAGCCCCTTTGTATTTGAGCGCTCGGGGTAAGCAAACTTTCGTAATGGAAAAATTAGGTAATTTCCACCAAGTGCCTCATATAGACCCCCTTTTCGTGTATTTTCGCCTGTTTAACACCTCTTTGATTCCGTTTTTCTCTGGATTTACGGCAGAATTTTACGCTTTTCAAAAATGTCATATTTTGGGAGGTTGAAATTTCAACGTTTTTCCACGACCTCTTTTTGTTATTATTTTACAGAAGCATCTTTTTCCCTCCAAGAATCCCTCGGATACACGAAGCATCCCTTTACAGAAGCCTTCTTCGTGTAAATGCTATTTTCGGCTCCGTAAATAGCATAGATCTATGTGATGCCCCGTGGTTTTCATCGGTGCACCTCAGTAATTTGCTCAAGAGTTTAGCGGAAGGGATTATAAGGCGCAGCCGGTGCGGACTTGAACACATCACAGCACCTGTATATCTGCAATCAGCGCATCTATTTCATCCTCCGTTGTCGACCAGCTTGTGCAGAAGCGGACTTTCTTTCTGCCGTCTTCGAGCGTTCCCATGCCCTCGAAAATATACTTCTCGGCAAGCTTTTCCTCCTGCAGCGGTGTCAGAATCACGAACTGCTGGTTGGTCGGGCTGTCTACCGCAGACGGAATTCCTTTCTCCGCAAAAGCCTCTTTCAGACGCATTGCCAACTTGTCTGCGCGTGCCGTAATCTTAAAATATTCTCCGTTCTCAAGAAGCGCATAGAACTGCAATCCGAGAAGCCAGCCTTTTGCGAGGACAGCACCGTTCTGCTTCATGTAGGTTTTGAATCTGTGCTTGAGCGAATCGGCAAGCAGAACAACCGCTTCGCCGAACAGTGCACCGCATTTCGTTCCGCCGAGATAGAAAACATCCGCAAGCTGTCCGAAATCCCGCAGGCTGACATCATTTGCCTCCGAGCCAAGTCCATAGCCCATGCGCGCGCCGTCCACAAAGAGATACATGCCGTATTTATCGCAGACCCGTCTGATTTCTTTCAGCTCTTCAAGTGAGTACAGCGTTCCGAGCTCCGTAGGAAATGAAATATATACCATTTTCGGAACGGTGAGATGCTCCGGCTCGCCGTCGCTAAAATATTCCGAAGCACAAGCTTCTATCTGCTGCGCGCTCAGCTTGCCGTCAACGCCCGACAGTTCCAAAATCTTATGGCCTGTATTTTCAATCGAAGCAGCCTCGTGACAGTTGATATGTCCTGTTTGGGCGCAGATTACGCTTTCAATCGGACGCAGCGCCGCTGCCGTCACCACAAAATTTGCCAGCGTGGCCCCGGCGAAGAAAAAGACGTCCGCATCCTGTCTGTCGATTTCTTTTTTGATAAGCTCTTTTGCTTCGTCGCACCAGATGTCCTCTCCGTAGCCGCCGTAGCCTTCGCCTGCGGTCTTTTCAAGCAGCTTAAGGACGCATTCATGCGCCGAATGGTTATAATCGTTGTTAAATCTCATCATATGCACTTCCTCCTATTTTCTATACTATATCACAGGTTTACAATTCTGAACACATAAAGTTCTGCTCTCTTATTTTTATATCGATATAATCCATTGTTTTTTGGTACCTTAGACAATTTTGAAATGGAACTTTTTCATAAAGGGGTTCCGTGCTATGTTTAGAATATAACAAAGAGGAAAGGAGAGAAAATGAATCAGTTAGTACAATATAGGCGTGAGTTCCACTATTTTCCTGATATTGGGTGGAGAGAGTTTCGGACAAGTGCACGAATTGCCGAGATTCTTACAGAAATGGGATATGATGTGGTAATGGGGCCGGAATTGATCGATGAAAAAAGCATAGGCGAACCGGAAAGGCTGGATGCAAATACCGTTCGTGCGGAGATGAACCGCGCAATTCAACAGGGAGCAAATCCAAGCTTTGTCGAACAAACAAAAGGTCTTCCGGGAGTAATGGCTGTTCTCGACAGTGGAAGACTCGGACCGGTTACCGCATTTCGTTTCGATATCGACGCATTGCCTTATCCCGAAAAAGGAGAAGAGGGATTTCGACCCTTTGACGAAGGATATTTTTCCTCCAGTCCGAACGCTGTGCATGCTTGCGGACATGACGGACACGTGGCAATTGGACTGGGAACGGCGGAAAAACTTCTCACGCGGAAAGATGAGCTTTGTGGCAAAATTAAGTTCTTTTTTCAACTGGCAGAAGAGAGCTTTTATGGCGCACAATCAATTGTAGATAAAGGTCATTTGGATGATGCAACGAATTTTATCGCACTCCACATCGGGCTCAGTGCAGATAGCAAACCGCTGCCTTCGCATACAATTGCATGCAGATGCAGAGACTTCGTAAGCGATCGACAGCTGGATGTGTATTTCAAGGGAAAGGTAGCACACCCGTGCGGTGCCGCACAGGAGGGAAAGAATGCTCTGCTGGCGGCGTGCTCTGCAGCCCTAAATATTCATTCGATTGCGCCCCATGAAGAGGGGCTCTGCCGTGTAAATGTCGGCGAAATACATGCGGGGCTGTGCGCCAATACTATCGCTCCGGAGGCAATGATGCGCGTTGAGTATCGGGGACAGAATGAAAATATATCGGATTATCTCGGCAGACGCGTGATGGCGATTATCAAAGGAACGGCAGCTGCATACGAACTTGAATACAGGATTGTTGACTATGGTGAAGTTCCGGCGGTAGAAAGCGATGATGAGATGATGCAGCGGTGATGATGAAAAGGGTTCAGGAAAACGGAGGAAAGGCGGTATATGTGGGAATTGGAGCAGATATTACCAATCCTTTGCATAACCCGGAATTCGATTTTGACGAGGACTGCCTTGAGGCTTCTGTGTAGCTTTGTGCCAATGCGGTATTGCAGATAGAAGACTAATCCTTCTCTTTTTGATTTTTGTTCAATACTTTTTTGGAAATATTAAAAAACTTTGTTGCACTTTGCGCTTTTTTCCGTCTTAATATATAGAAGGGAAAAAAGGAGCTTTTTACAGCCTAAAAAATAATTCACGGGGATTGATAAGGTACTGGAGGTGAAACCAATGTGGAAATAAAGAAAAGATAGTACTGAATTAAGTTGAGAAGGAGGAAAAAAAGATGAAACAGGTGAAAAGAGTTATAAGTTTGATAGTAAACATCGCTTGACAAGGGCACACAGAGAAAAACAACTGAAAATGAGCTGCC
>ENA-ORRN01000100-ORRN01000100.1-human-gut-metagenome-genome-assembly--contig:-NODE-100-length-71202-cov-11.944327_pt1 | contig 71202 bp, 94 predicted proteins | sample MGYA00242174_ERZ509132 | MGnify/ENA primary metagenome ERZ509132 (study PRJEB26280, sample SAMEA2338671) | human gut metagenome | biome: human gut; feature: human-associated habitat; material: faeces... | reverse complement strand
TGTTCCTCGGTCTGCAAGGTGGCCTATTCCGACAACTGCCATATCCGGGAAAGCGTGAACGTTCCCTATTACTGCGAAAAATACTGGGACGACTGTCCTTCCAAATGTGAAGTTGCCGCTGCCGACAACTGTATCAACCGTACCGCCGTATCGACGCCTTACGGCTGTGAAAGCTATTACAGCGACTGTTCTTCAAAATGTCAGACGGCTTACGGCGACAACTGCCGGAACCGGGACAACAACAGCTGTCCTTACGGCTGCCAGTCCTATTGGAGCGACTGTTCTTCAAAATGCCAGACCTGTTATGCCGACAACTGCCGGAACAAAACGGCGGTTTCGGTGCCGGCCAATGCTCACTGTACGTCCTACTATTCCGACTGCTCTTCCAAATGTTCCGCCTGGAGCTGTGACTCAGGTTATACAAAGTCAGGAAGCTCGTGCTACAAGTCTTCGTCTTCCGACGAAAGCTCCGGAGGAAATTGTCGCGGAACAACCCGTAGTGTAAAATGTAACGGACAAGTATTTTGTTGCCCTTTCGGTGTCGGCTGCGAAGGCACAGCACCTCAAAGAGGTCCTAATGGCAAATTTTCACCAGTAAAATGTTTTCAAGATATGTCAATGCCTAACCCGCAAATCAGACTATAATCTAAAAAAAATCCCAGTGCTGGAATTCTAAAAATCAAAGCCCCGCAATTGCGGGGCTTTCTCTAATATTCTCTGTCTGTCATCCTGCTCAAAATCTGTGAATTCGGCTCATTTTTCACTTCCGGCGTTTCCTGACGCCGCTCTTTGTTATAAATGCGCAGTTCTCCGAGAACATCATGCATTTCATTATTCGCCCGTGCCAATCCGGCAGCAACCGTCGACTTGAATTTTTCTCTGGAAACTTCTATTGTCATGTCTATTCCTCCGCATCTGCCAGTTTCAGCAGCTTGTCAAATACGCCGTCAATAACTTTCTGCTCCTGTTCGGTCAACACCTGATACAGCGGAATGTCTTCCAGCATAACCAGATTGGTCAACACCCGTTTCAGCTTTTCGTAAAAAACCCTGCGATACATTTCTTCGTCAACGGTTTCCGGACGTTTGACCAGCTCAAGAAAAGCCTCGTGCCGCGCCAGGTCAATCATGTCTTCCTTGCGGCATTCGCCGGTTTCGTCGCCGGTAATAACCACCGCCTTAAAAACCTTCAGCAGCTTGCGCCCCGCCTCGTCGGCAAAATCCGCCGCGCTTTTCATAAATCCGGCCAGCAGTTCAAAATTTCTGGCCGCCTGCGACGGATACTGCAATACGGCTTCTGCACTCATCATTCAATCCTCTGTTGTTCAAAACTGTTTCCATTATATCTTTTTTCCGGCGGACTGTCAAAGTTTTTGTCAATTCCACGGTCGTCGGCCGATATAGCTTCTCACCGTTTCCGCCTGAACCTTTCCGTGTCCGTTGACAAAAAACTGTGCGCCCTCCGCAGCATACAAATCAAAATCACGTTCCCCAATTTCAATTCCGCCAAACTTGACGATCACAACCGCGTCTTTATAAACGCAAACCCTTTCGTCGCATTCCATGTCTATCCAGCTCCTGTCGGTTTTCTTTCCGTCATAGATATCCTTCAGTTTCCGGCTTTCTTTGGCAGACAGCTTTCGGTTAGCCGTTTTTTCCAGCCAGATTTTTTTGGTAAAAGCATTGCCGCGCGACGGCAGAATAACCAGCCTGCCCTGCTCGTCCTTAACCGCAAACACTTCGCCGTATTTGTCGGCCATGACATCGGGAATGCGAACCGTAAATATGCTCAGGCTTCCGGCCAAAATCAAAACCCAACCCCAGCGGCGCCACTTAAGCCGCCAGATGCACAGCCACAAACCGCCGAACACAATCAACATCAGCCCCCAGAAAGGCATTGCCGCCACCCGATACCCCGCTTCCGGCAAAGACGCGACATAAGCGGTTATCTCATTGACTTTTTCAACTCCGAAACCGACGATTTTCAATGCCCAGACTTCCATATTAAACGGCATCAGCAGCAACGCAATCAAAACAAACGGCATAATTATCAGACCGATGACGGGTCCGGCCAGCAAATTGCCGAAAGTCGTATAAACGGCAATCTGGTTAAAATGATAAATCGAAAACGGCAGCGTCGCCAGACTCGCTACCAAATCCGAAACCAGAATACCGGCCACATAAGCAAAAACGATTCTGACCACTTTCGACGGCAGCGAAATTTCCGCGTTCTCATGCCCGTTCAGAAAACGGTGCAAACCTCCGGCAAAACGTTCATAAAAAGCAATCAGAGCGGCAACCGCTGCAAACGACATCTGAAAACTGGCGCTTATCAGCGCCTGCGGCGAAATAACCAGCACAATCAGCGCCGCCCACGAAATCATGCGCATGGAAATCGCCTTACGCGCAAACAAAACCCCGAGCAGCACGATAAATGTCATGATAAATGCCCGCTGGCTGGGAATTTCCGCGCCGGAAATCAACAGATAAACCGCACTCATCAAAATCGCGAAAACCGCCGCTGTCTTTTTAGAATCATAACACAGTGCCAAAGGCGGAATCAACGCCAGCAGCAAACGCACCAGAAAAAACATCAGACCGGCCAGCATACTCATATGCAGCCCGGATATCGAAAGAAAATGCGCCAATCCGGAATTTCTGTAATTTTCGGTAATCTCCTGTCTTATGCCGCTCCGGTCGCCGGCAACGATGGCCGCCGTAATTCCGGCCTCGTCGGGCGGCAAAACCGCATTGATTTTGGCCACGACCCGGCCGCGTAAATCCGACGCGGCTTTTTCCAGCACGGCAGTAAACGGCGGTTCTTTTGAACATTCGACGGGAAGCGCCCGCGACGCGGCATAGCCGCTGGCATTGATGCCCTCATAAAAAAGTTTTCTGTCCATCTGATACCCGCCGACCATATTCGGATGCGGCGGCGCCGAAACCGTTCCGATAAGTTCGACGCAACGGCCATTTTCAGGCTGTGAACTTTTCGAAGTCAGACTGACGCGGTATCTCCCCGGTAAAGAATTTCCGTCAAAATCCTCAATGTCTTCCAACACAAAACGCGGATTGCCGCGATAATTTCTGCCGAGTTCGGAAACTCTCCCGGTCAGATACAGTTTGCGGTCAAACGGCACAATCCCGTGACGGCTCAGATAAATTGTTTTCAGCTGAATGTCGGCAAAACCTAACGCAGCAACCGTCAGAACCAGAACCGCAGCCAGACGCCCCGGCCGATGCCGCCAGACATAAGCCAGCGCCAGCAGAATTTCGACGACAGCAAGAATAATCCAGCGTGACGGTTCCGCCGGCAGCAGAAAATAGACGCCGATGCCGCAGGCAAACAACACCGGCAACCACATAAACCAGCGCTCTCTTTCGCCGAAAAACATTTCCCGAAGGTTATAAAGGAAAACTCGCATTTTTTCTCCGTCAGACAATTTATTACAATGTAATGCCATCTGCGGCAGAATGCAAAAAAAAGTTGCCAGACTTCAACAGCCTGCCAACTTTTTCAATATCAAAACAGGGACACAAAAGCCTTGCCGCCCCGTTTTCCCTTTAACAAAACTTTTCCGCTGCCGCCGAAAGGTATTATCTGCTTTTCGCTCAGTCTGCTCTGAACAAAAACCCTTTGACGGTGTTCGTCCACCCAGCGATAGCTTTTTCGCTGTACCTTTCTGTCAAACCCGACCAGCCACAAACTGCTGTCGTAGTTATAGGAAAGCGCCGGAAAAATCCTGCCTTCGTCGTCTTTGTAAAAATCCAGAAGAATGTCTTCTTCACTGATTTCTACTTCCTTACCGAGCTCCCTGCGAAACTCGTCTCCGAGGATTTTCTTAAATTCCTCAAGCTTCAACGACCGCCCTCGCCGCAGATAATACGGAAAAAGCATCGTTTGCATCAGATTTTTAATCATCCTGTTGGTTTTAGTTAAACAATCCCTGCCTCTGTTGGGCAGTTTTCCTACCTTATAAAAAAACTTTCTGCCTTTAATCCTTTCTGAACCTGTCAATTCTGAAATGACCGCCGTCAACGAAGATTCCCCAGCAATGGGAACTGTCTTCCATCTGATGATCGCGGTCTACAGACAGGTTAATCGGCACCGGGGCAATAAACCTGACGGCCTCGGGTTTTTGAACGACATGAACCGTATTGTCCATTCGCACGACAAAACAACTGCCGCCTACATAGCTGAAAACAACCATCTGTTCCCGACCGTCCCGCCGCAGATAACCGAATGATAAGTCTGCCGGCGAAATGTCCGAAATCATATGGCGGTTTTCCAACTCGCTCCGGATAAGAGCAATAACGTCTCTGTCGCTGGCGGGATATTCCGGTTTCGGAAACAAAGCCGCCCACAAAGTTTTTATAAATCGCATAACAAATAGATTTAGCGCGCAAAACAAAACGTTCCGCACAGGTTAATATATCCATAGTCTTAAAATCACAAACGTGATTAAGATAAGATATTTTGCCCCTGGTGTCAAATCCAAATATGCCGGTTACTTTTTAATCAGGCTCAGAATTACGTCGGCGGCGTTTTCGCTCGGCGTCTGTTCGCCCAAGCCCAGAATGGCGCGGACTTTTTTAAAACCTTCTTTCTGCTTGTCATACCAGTCGCCGTGTTCCAGTATGTTTTTCATATAGCTCAGGATATTGCCGGAAATGCAGCGTTCCTGCAAAAGTTCGGGAATAATCTCCCGTCCCAGCAGAATATTGGACAGGTTTACAAACTGAATATGCAGAAAATGCCGAACCAGCAGTGCCGAAAACGGCGAAACCTTATATGCGACGATATGCGGAATATCGGCAATCGCCAGTTCCAGCGCCACAGTTCCCGAGGCGGCGATTGCCGCTTCCGAAGCCACAAAGGCATTGTGCCGGTCTTCTTCGCTTTCCGCCACCAAAATCTCAAGCCCGCTGCCGCGCACCATTTCTTTAACCCGCTTGGCAACCGTCTTAACGGTCGGAACGACAAAATAAAAATTCCCGTCCGTTTGCTTCAGCTGACGCGCCGTTTCCAAAAAAACCGGCAGCAGGCGTGCAACCTCATTGTGCCTTGACCCCGGCAGCACCGTTATAATCCTCTTTTCCGGCGCAATGTCGAATTTTTTGCGAAAAGCCGCAGCATCGCCCCTCGTCACATTACTTTCAATAACCGGATGCCCGACAAAAGTCGTCGGCAGATGATAAGGCGTAAAATACTTCGGCTCCTGCGGCAACAGCGTCAGCAAATGGTCAACGTATTTATACATGGTTCTGGCACGTTTCTTTTTCCACGCCCAAACCTGCGGCGCCACATAATGCACCTGCGGAATGCCGGTTTTCTTTCTGCGCAGAGCCTTCTGTACCCGGGAGGCAAAACTCCAGCTGTCTATCGTAACCACCACGTCCGGCTGCACGCGGACAATGTCGTCGACCGTATTTCTGATATGGCGCAAAACTTTGGGAATGCTCGGGATAATCTCTGCCAGTCCCATAATTGCCAAATCGGAAATATCAAACAACGGTTTCAGGCCTTCTTTTTCCATCAAATCGCCGCCGACGCCGGAAAACGCAACGTTCCCGTCCGTTTTTTTCTTTAACGCGCGCATCAGCCGGGCACCAAGCGCGTCGCCGGAGGGTTCCCCCGCTACCAGATAAATTTTCAGTTTTCTATTCGGCATAGTCACTGGGATCAACTCCTATTACAAAAAGTCCCTCTTTGTCGGCCAGCCGGACAACTTCTGCTTCGTCGACGATCAATCCGTTGCCGGCATGGACGGCAATTCCGCGCAGACCGCTTTCCTTGGCGCGTTTGACCGTTTGCAGACCGACAGTCGGCAGGTCAATGCGCATATCCTGCTGCGGCTTCCGCAGTTTAACCAGCACGCCGCCGGCACCCTTGCGTTTATAACCGCCGGAGCGGCGCAGCAATTCGTCCGTTCCCTCAATTCCCTCAACGGCCAGCACCAGCCCCTGCTGTACGACCGCGGCCTGCCCGACGTCAAGCCGCCCCAGAGCCAGCGCCACTTCGACACCGCGCCTTATATCCGCTTCAGCCTGTTTGTCCGGCCTGTTTTTGGTAAGACAGCCCTTTCTGACCAGCAATCCGCTCATAACCTCATGCACGCCGCGCACGGTCATGCCTTCGGCCTCAATTTCCCGAACCAAAGCCCGCAGAATACCATCGTCGCCCAGCGCTTTGGCGCCGATTTTGGCAAAAAAGGCCGTCGTCCGCATATCCGGAAGCAAATCAAAAAAACTCGGACGCTTGATCGTGCCAATCATAATCACTTCTTCGACTTTTTCATCATGAAGCTTTTTGAAACCGGTTCCGGCCTGCCCGATGCGTATCCACAAATGCGGCACGCTGCCGTCAATCAAAGCCTTGTCGGCATTGCCTTCGATCGCCAGAACAAAAAAAGGCCGCTTGAGCTTTTGGCAATGCTCAATCAGCATTTTCGGAATAGTTCCGCCTCCGGCAATAATTCCCAGTTTTTTGAAGTCAGAAGTCATAGTCTAAACCCGATTTTGAAATAAGGAACAATCAGCAGAGAAAGCGTCTGCCGACAAATGCCAAGGTCACGGCAGACGCTTTCCCCCGTCTCTAGTCGGAAACCATAATCTTACGGCGTCCGCTTAAAGCTTCCTCAATAAAGGCAATCTGCTCCATGACCATGTCGTTGTCTTTAAACTTCTCCTTGGCTTTTTCCAGACGGGTTTCAAAATTGTCTTCCTTGCCTTTGAAGATATACATGTAAGCATGGCTGATGGATTTGACGACCTTTTCCTCAAAACCGCTGCGTTTCAGACCGATGACATTAAGACCGCGCAGTTTGCCGCGTTCACAGGTTACGATGCCGAAAGGAATAACGTCACGGTCAACGCCGGTCATGCCGCCGATCATCGCCTTGCGGCCGATGCGGACAAACTGATGAACCGCACAGTTTCCACCCAGAATAGCGCCGTCGCCGATACGGACATGTCCGCCGATAACCGCATTGTTGGTCATAATCACATTGTTGCCGACCACACAGTCATGCGCAACATGCGAGTTAATCATAAACATGCCGTCGTCGCCGACCGTCGTCGTAAAGTGCTCTTTCGGCGTTCCTGCATGCATGGTAACGTTCTCTCGGATAATGTTGCGCTTGCCGATAATCAGCTTGGCCTCTTCCTTAAATTCATTGCCGTGATCCTGCGGACCGGCTCCCAAAACGGCTCCCGGAAAAACAATCGTTCCCTCGCCGATGGTCGTGTCTCCCAAAATCGTCACATGAGCAATCAACTGAACGTTCTCGCCGATTTTCGCCTTGCCGCTGACGTAGCACAAAGGACCGATTTTAGCGCTGGCGGCAATCTGGGCACCGTCTTCAACAACGGCGGAAGGATGAATATTGGACATTGTAACAAATTCCTTATATAAAGTTAAACCGAATAGACTGATAATAAGCTACCCGCTTTTAATTGCAATGTAAAAACACAATTCCCTACAAATTATTTCTTTTCTGCTGACTTCCGATGACAATCTTCTTTTTTGGCAAAAAAATCCTCCCCGAAGGGAGGACTTTTCGCATACGAACTCAGGTCTGCTTCCTTATTCCATAATCATGGCCGTAAATTCGGCCTCGGAAACAACTTGACCGTCGACCTTCGCCTCGCCTCTGAAAACATAAACATTGCGGCGGGCTTTGATTTTCTCGACATGCATGCGCAGCTGGTCGCCCGGCTTGACCGGCTTGCGGAACTTTACGCCGTCAATCGACATAAACAAAACGCCGGCCTTGTGTTCGGCATAGTCTTCCTTTGCGCAGGAAACTATTGCGCCGGCCGTCTGAGCCATGGCCTCAATCTGCAGAACGCCGGGCATAACCGGATTTCCGGGAAAATGTCCCTGGAAAAACTCTTCGTTCATCGTTACGTTCTTGATGCCGACGCCTTTTTCGCCCGGAACCTCGACCTCCAGGCGATCCACCAGCAAAAACGGATACCGGTGCGGCAGCATGTTCATAATTTCTTCAATGCGGTAAGTCTTAACTTCAGACATTGTCTTCCTTTCTTAGTTCGTCACAAATGTTTATTTCTTGTCGTTTCTATCACCATTCGCCGCCTTTTGCAAGTAGGCTGTTTGGCGCATAAAATCCTTAATGCCGACCGCCGGATAACCCATCATGATTGCTCCGGGTTCCACATTGCGCATCAAGCCGGACTGAGCGCCGATCTGAGCGCCGGAACCGATGGTCAGATGATCGGCAAAACCGGTCTGCCCGCCGCAGACGACATAATCGCCGAACGTGCAGCTGCCGGCAATGCCCGTCTGGGCAACCACGACGCAGCCGCGGCCGAGCTTGTCGTTATGGGCAATCTGAACCAGATTGTCGATACGACAGCCGTCGCCGATAACCGTATCGTCCAGAGCCCCTCTGTCCACGCACGAATTGGCGCCGATTTCGACATCGTTGCCGATAATTACGCGGCCCACCTGAGGAATACGCTTATGCTGGCCGGCAACCATCAGGAAACCGAAACCGTCCGAACCGATTCTGGCGCCGTTGTAAATAAAGCAGTCATTGCCCATAATCGTATAGGAAACGCTTGCATTGGAACCGATGCGGCAGTTGTTGCCTATCTGACAGCCGCGATTGATAACCGCTCCGGCTTCCAAAACGCAGTTGTCGCCGATTTTGACGTTTTCACCGATAACCACATGGTCGGCAATGCTGCAGTTCTGCCCGATAATTGCCGACGGATGAATCCTTGCCGAAGACGCGATGTCGGCACGCGGCTGATATTCGGCATACAGGCGGGAATTAAGTTTAAGAAAAGCCAGTTTCGGATTGGCGCTTATCAGGACAATAACGTTTTCAGCCACGAACTGTGCCAGTTCCGCCGTCGTCACACAGGCCTCGGCCTTGATTTCGGCGCCCTTGGCCTTTGCCTTCTTGTCATAGAAAAAACAAATTTCGCCGGCGCCGGCCTTCTCCATCGTATTGATGTTGTTAACCGTCACGCCGGCCTTTTCCGCATTTTGCAGTTCGGCTTCGCATATATCGGCCACCTGCTGCAACGTAAAAGGTCCGTTATTGATAAAAAAACTGGTGTCAACCATTACCCTGCTCCTTAATTTCCTCAGCTAAAGAGAATAATAATATCTTTTGCCGGACGCGAAGCCCGCAACGGGAAAAACGGACGGCAGCACCGCTCCGAATTTTTCCCGATGCGAACACTTCTCAAACACCGGCATCCGCCGCTTACAGACGGCTGCCGAAGTTCAGGCGGAACGCCTGGGTTTCGTCATAATCTTCCTTAACAATCGGGAAGGCGATATCGACGTCAATCTGCCCCATCGGCGACTGCCATGTAAAACCGAAACCGGCAGCGACACGCGGGCTTGACGAATAATCGACGATAGCGCGGTCAATGTTGTCCGGCTTGCCGAGCATACCCATGTCAACAAAGGTGCGGCCCTTGATGCCCAGTTCGTCCAAACCGATCGGGAAAGACATTTCCGCACCGGAATAAACCATCCAGTTGCCGCCCAACGCGTCTTTGGTGTATTTGTCACGGGCACCGATACCTGCCGTGTCGAAACCGCGAAGGGTCGAACCGCCGAGATAATACCGCTGCGACAAACGAACGTTTTCATCGCCGTAACCTTCAATATAACCGGCATTGACAAACAATTTGAACGTATAGTAGTCGGCCAGCGTATAATAGGTGTAAACCTTACCGTCAAAGCGGAGATATTTTTCATCGCCGCCTAAACCGGCAACATCATTGCCGAATGACAGATAATAGCCCTCTTTCGGATTAATCGCGCTGTCGCGCTTGTCATAAACCAGCGTCTGTCCGATGGACGAAGCCGTAGAAGAACCGGCCTCTTCCTTAATGTAAACCGAAGCCAGCGAATCCACGTTGCTGATTTTGTCCTGACGCAGCGTATAACGGGCATACTGCGACAAATCGTCGGTATAGTTCCAGCCCAGACGGATTCTGCCGCCGGTCGTTTCGCTGTCGTAAGAACCCTCGTCCTGATAATCCTGCTCGGTTCTGAACAAATCGGCGCCCGCGCTCAGACGACGGCCGAGGAAATACGGCTCCGTAAAGCTGATGTTGTAATCCGACGTACGCTGCGATACACCGACGTCCAATCCCAGCTGCTGACCTTTGCCCTGGAAGTTGTTTTCGGTAACGCCGGCACGGATCAAAGCACCGTTAACCGTCGAATAACCGACGCCGACGTTAAAGTAGCCGGTCGATTTTTCTTCGACCTTAACGTCAATGTCCGCTTTGTTTTCATCATCGGTCGGCACCGTATTGATATCTACCTTGCTGAAATAGTCCAGATTTTCGATATTCTTGCGCGAAGCCCTGATTTTGGCGGGATTAAAGGCGTCGCCCTCGTCGATGCGGAACTCGCGGCGGATAACCTCGTCATGCGTGCGCGTGTTGCCGTGAATGTTGATGCGGTCAACGAAAATCCGGTCGCCTTCGCGAACGTCAAAGGTAACGTCAAGCTCGCCGGTGCGCGTGTTTTTCTGCAGATTCGGCACCACGTCGACAAAGGCAAAGCCCTTCTTGCCCAACTCGTCGGTAATCGCATAAACCGATTTTTCAACGAGTTCGGCATTGTACCAATCGCCTTTTTTGAACAAAACTTCGTCATACAGCGGTTTGACCTGAACATCGGAAATCTGCGAATTAACCGTAACATTGTTAATCTTGTAACGCTTGCCCTCGTCAACGACAAAAGTCAGCACAAAAGACTTTTTGTCGGGACTGAGTTCGGCAATCGCCGAAACGACGCGGAAATCGGCATAGCCGCGTTTCAAATAAAAGCGGCGCAGAAGCTCCTTGTCATAATTGGTCTTTTCCGGATCATAGTTTTCGGCGCTTGAGAAAATACGGTACCAGCGGCTTTCCTTACTCATGATTTCGCCGGCCAGATCCTCGTCGGAATAATGCAGATTGCCGACAAAGTTAACCTTGGTAATTGCGGCCGAAGGGCCTTCGTCAATTTCATAAATCAAATCGACGCGGTTCTGATCGCGGCGGATAATCTTCGGCTCAACCACGACGGCATAACGGCCGGAACGCTTGTAGACCTCCAGAATGCGCTGCACATCTTCCTGCACCTTGGCTCGGTTGTAAATGGAACCGGCGGCAAGCTGCACTTCCGATTCGAGCAGGCTGTCATCCACCTTGTCATTGCCGTCAAAAACCCGTTTATTGACAATCGGATTCTCCATAACCCGTATCATCAGCGTCCCGTCAGGAGAAATATTGAAAACCACATCATTAAACAGACCCGTAGCATACAGCTGTTTCAGCGAGCTGTCGAGTTTTTCCTGACTTACGTTCTGTCCTTTTTTAATGTCCAGATACGACGCGACGGTTTCCGGTTCCACTCGTTCAAGACCCTTTACCGCTATCTGCCGGACATAGACGTCGGCGGCCGAAACCTCATGACTCAGAAACAGTGCAAACAGGCAAGTCCCAAAATACAGTTTTTTCATTATTCAATATTCCTCAACAATACCGATCGGCCTTTGTCAGGCAAACCAGCGGTGAAACAAACGGACAAAATCGTTCCAGGTTGCAAAAATCATCAATGCGATAATCAGGCTGAAACCAACCTTGAACAAAGCGTCCTTGATTTGGGTGTTAATTTCTTTTCCGACTGCAATTTCGGCCAGATAGATAACGATATGGCCGCCGTCCAGAACCGGAATCGGAAACAGGTTAATCAGACCGAGGTTAATCGACAGCAGCGCCATAAAGACCACCAGATCCAAAATTCCGTTCTGTTTGGAAATGTCCCCCGACATTTCGGCAATGCGGATAATGCCGCCGATTTCTTCGCCGCTGCGCTTGCCGGTAACCATCTGTCCGACGCCGCGCAAAGTCGCTTCCGTCACATTCCAGGCTTCCAGAAACGCCTCTTTTAAAGACTGCGGCAGCGAAAGCTTCTCATGGTCAAGCTCAATAACGTTGACCGACTTGACGCCGAGCATCGGCCGTTTGGTCATTTCGCCGTTAGCTTCGGGAACTTCCATTTCGGTCAGCGGAAACTGCAGACGAATTTCCCGGCCATCACGCAGAAGCTCAACCACAACCTCGTTGCCGACCGTCAAATCGACTTCCTTGCGGATGTCGTCAAAGCTGTCAATTTTGTTGCCGTTGATGGTCAAAATCCGGTCATTGGCAACAATGCCGGCCTTAGCCGCCGCCGAATTTTCAAAAACTTCGCCGACCACCGGAGGAAAGTTGATTTTGCCCAGAAAGAAAAAAATGCCGACAAAAATTAAAATTGCAAACAAATAGTTAGACATCGGTCCTGCCAGAGCGATAACCAGCTTCTTTGCCGGGCTTTGATACTGAAAAGTAAATTTCTTTTCTTCCTCACTGAGTTCTGATGCTTTGCCGTCGCCGGCCGACGACGCATCGTCGTCACCCAGAAACTGACAGTAACCGCCCAGCGGAACCGCGGCGATTTTCCAGTAGGTTCCCTGCCTGTCCCTCCGTCCCCACAGTTCCTTGCCAAAACCGATGGAAAAGACGTCAACCTTGACGCCGCACATCCTTGCAACCGCAAAATGCCCCAGTTCATGCACAAAAACCAGAATGCCGAGAACAACGACAAACGGGACGACATAATAAACAGCGTTAATCAGCCAATCCATTTCTTTTTACCTAACCTCAAACAACATCAAACCGAACTTAAACCACAAAGCGACCAGCGGCGCCGTGAAAATCAGGCCGTCCACCCGGTCAAACACGCCGCCGTGTCCGGGAATCAGATTGCTGGAATCTTTAATGCCGATACTGCGCTTGATATAAGATTCGACCAAATCGCCGATTTGCGCGATTACGGCGATAACGCCGCCGAAAACGGCATAAAACAGCGCATTGGCATGCAGGCTGAACAAATGGGAAAACACAACGCTCGCCGCAACCGAAAAGACGACGCCGCCGATTAATCCCGACCAGGTTTTGTTCGGACTGATCTTCGGCGCCAGTTTCGGCCCTTTGAGATTGCAGCCGACGACATAACCGCCGATGTCAACGCACCAGACCATTATCAGAAACCACAGCGTCGTTACAAAGCCGACGGTGCCAAACAGCCAGATAAGCGACCCGATGCCGACGGAAATATAAGGCACGCCGAGTGTCAGCAGATTACGGCGTTCTTCGCCGCGGGCCTTGAACCAGACCAGCAATGACGCACCGGCGACAACCGCCGCGACGGCTGCCGGGCAATTCAACAGAACGGCCGCCGACAGGGAAGTCGTGTAGGCCGTCGCATAAAAAGGCGCGTTTCTGTTGGGAACCATATGTGCCCATTCCCAGGAAAGCATTGCGCCGAAAACCAAAGCCAGAACATTAATCCACGGGCTGCCGGCATAAATGAGGGCTATTGTCAGGGGAGCAAGAACCAGCGCCGTTGCCACGCGCTTAAACAATGAACTTTTTTTAGGCTTTTCCATATCTTCTCTCCCTCATATTGAAGTTCTTAATAATATCCTCAAGCAGCTTTTTGTTGAAATCCGGCCACAGCACATCGGTAAAGAAAAATTCCGCATAGGCGATCTGCCACAGAAGATAGTTGCTGATGCGCTGCTCGCCGCTGGTTCGGATAACCAGATCCGGATCCGGCATGTCTTTGGTGTAGAGCATATCAGAAAACAACTTAACATCAACATCATTCAGCGAAATATCACCCTCTTTTACAAGCGCCGCCGTCTTTTTGACCGCGTTGACGATTTCCTGACGGGAACCGTAGCTCAGGGCAATACAAAGCGTCATCCCCGTATTGCGCAGCGTATCGGCCTCAATTTCCGCCATTTTTCTGACAATGTCGGCATCAAGCATTTCCCGTTCGCCGATAAAACGGATGCGGACGTTGTTTTCCTGAACTTCTTTCAAATCGCTTTGCAGATAGTCGCGCAACAGTCCCATCAGCGTTTTAACCTCATCCTCGCTGCGATTCCAGTTTTCGGTCGAAAAAGCGTACAGCGTCAGATATTTGATACCGAGTTCTCCGGCAGCACGGGTAATTTCCTTAACGACTTCGGCACCCTTTCTGTGTCCCATGGACCGAGGCAGTCCGCGTCTGGCAGCCCAGCGCCCGTTGCCGTCCATAATAATGGCCAAATGCTCTAATTTATTGTTTTCCTTTGTCAAAACCATAGCCCTGTTTTACTTTGACAGAAATAAATCATTTTAGAGAGATGTCTGGATTGATTTTGCGGGAAAGAAAAATTCCACAGTGTCGAAGCTCTTGAATGTTTGCCCCGGAAAAATCGCTCCGGATACTCTGTAAAACGTTTTATACCTGCATGATGTCCTTTTCTTTAACGGCAAAAGCCTCTTCCATCTTTTTGATGGTCTCGTCGGTCAGCTTCTGGATTTCATTCTCATATCTTTTTTCTTCGTCTTCCGAAATCTCGTTGTCTTTCTTCAGCTTTTTAATGCCGTCAAGCGCATCGCGGCGCACGTTGCGAACCGCAACCTTGCCCTGCTCGGCATACTTGCCGGCAATTTTGACCAGTTCCTTGCGGCGCTCTTCGGAAAGCGGCGGAATAGGAATGCGGATAAGCTGTCCGTCGGAAGCCGGATTAAGCCCGAGCTCCGATTCCCGCAACGCCTTTTCAACGCTCTTGGCCAAACCTCTGTCCCACACGCTGACCGACAGCGTGCGGGCGTCCGGAACCGAAATGGTGCCGATTTGCGACAGCGGCGTCATCGAACCGTAGGCCTCGACCAGAATGCCGTCCAGCAGGCTGGCGTGCGCCCGGCCGGCACGCAGGCCGCCGAAATCGGCTTTCAGCGATTCCAGACTCTTTTCCATGCGGGTCTTAGCGTCATTTTTTATTTCGTTATAATCTGCCATTGTTTTATACCTCTTTCTTGATAATTGTAAACTTTCCGCGGCCGCAGACGGCATCGGCCAGCGAACTTTCGCCGGTCTGGGCAAAAACCACAATCGGAATATTGTTTTCGCGTGCCAGCGCCACCGCCGCCGTATCCATAACCTTCAGCTGGCGGGCGATAACCTCGTCGTAAGTGACTTCGGCAAACTTTCTGGCTTTTTCGTTCTGCTTGGGGTCGCTGTCATAAACGCCGTCGACCTGAGTCGCCTTCAAAAGCGCGTCGCACTGCATCTCGGATGCCCGCAGCGCTGCGCCGGTATCCGTAGTGAAATAAGGATTGCCCGTGCCGCCGGCAAAAATGATGACCCGTCCTTTTTCCAAATGGCGCACCGCCCGACGGTAAATGTAATTCTCACATACGGCCGGAATATGAATGCCCGACATGACCCTTGCCGAAACGCCGATTTTCTCCAAAGCACTTTGTACATAAAGGGCATTCATAACCGTCGCCAACATGCCGACCTGATCAGCCACCGTGCGGTTCATGCCCTTGGAAGCTTCCCTGGCACCGCGGAAAATATTGCCGCCGCCGACCACCACGCAGATTTCGACGCCGCTGTCGTGCACGTCTTTAATCTGCCGCGCCAAAGCGTCAATGACCTCGGCCGACATTCCGAAACTCTTGTTGCCCATCAGGCCCTCGCCGGAAAGTTTAAGCAGTATGCGCTTGTATTTTGGATCCATCAGTTCCTCGCGATTTGACTATATAGTTACCGCGTATATTATCCGAATAATCCGCTTTGTCATCAATATTTTTACAGTTTTCGGCAAAAAAGTTAGGCGCGCGCCGCCACAATTCACAAGCCGCCATTTTTTAAATTGCAAAAAAGGCGCGTTGAGTTTAAGAATAAACCATACTTTAATTATATCGGACGTTTTATCATGACAATTCACACCGTTTTATTCCTCTGCGCCCTCGGCGGCTACCTGCTCGGCTCCGTTCCTTTCGGCCTGGTTCTGACCCGCATGGCCGGCTACGGCGACATCCGCAAAATCGGCTCCGGCAACATCGGTGCCACCAACGTTCTGCGCACCGGCAACAAAACTCTCGCGCTGCTTACCGTTATTCTCGACGCGTTTAAAGCCGGCTTCGCCGCCTGGCTGGCATACCGCTTCGTACCAGCTGCCGATTATGTTTTTTTCGGCCTGTTTACCAAGCTTAACGTCGTCGCGTCGCTGCTTGCCGGCACTGTCGGCGTTCTCGGCCACAATTTTCCGGTCTGGCTCGGTTTCAAAGGCGGCAAAGGCGTTGCCTCGGCATTCGGTTTCATCGTCGTTACCAACTGGCACGTCGGCCTGCTTGCACTGGGGGTCTGGCTGGTAATGGCTTTTCTGTTTCGCTATTCTTCGCTGGCTGCCCTTACCGCGGCGGTTTCGGTTCCGGTCTTCTCATTTTTCATGGTCGAACCGGTTTACGCCCTCTTTTACAGCTTCATCGCCGTGTTGGTCATCATCCGCCATCACGCCAATATCCGGCGTTTGTTCAGAGGCGAAGAAAGCAAAATAACCTTTAAGAAGAAATAGCCTTGGCCGCCACGGATACGGAAATTCTCGCCCGGCTCCGCCTGATTAACACCGACGGCATCGGGCCGGTTACCTTCTACAAACTGCTGAAAACATGCCGCAGTGCCGAAAACGCTTTGCGCAGCCTGCCGCCGAAATTTCATCCCGCCCCGCTTGCCGCCGCCGAACGCGAAATTTCTCTGGCGCGCGCCAAAGGCATTAAAATTTTGGCCTTCGACAATCCCGAATATCCGCAGAAACTGCGCGAACTGGAAGACGCGCCTCCTTTTCTTTACGTCAAAGGCCGCACCGATATTCTCAATCGGTCGCCGGCCGTTTCCGTCGTCGGCGCGCGCAACGCTTCAATTAACGGCCGCAAACTGGCCTCCCGGATTGCCTATGATCTGACCGGCGCCGGCGTTCTGATTGTCTCCGGCATGGCGCGGGGCATTGATGCAGCTTCGCACAAAGGCGCCATGTATGCGCTTGAACAAAACGGACCGACGGTGGCGGTGCTCGGAACCGGCGCCGACATCGTTTATCCGGCAGAAAATTTTTCCCTCTACGAGCAGATTGCCGCACAGGGCGCCGTCATTTCCGAATTTCCGCTCGGCACCGAGGCGCAAAGCGGCAACTTTCCGCGCCGCAACCGCATAGTCTCCGCGCTGGCCGACGCCGTCCTTGTCGTCGAAGCCGGCATTCATTCCGGCTCGCTGATAACGGCCCGGCTGGCATTGGAACAGGGACGCGACGTTTTTGCGGTGCCCGGTTCGCCGGTCGAAGCCCGCGCCGCAGGTCCCAACAAACTTATCCGCGACGGCGCTTTTCTGGCCGAGGGCGCCGAAGATATCCTCAACGGCCTGAACCTCGCCCGCTGCCGGAAAATAAAGCCGCTGCCGCCGGTTGCCGCGGAAGATTTATTTGCAAAACCGCTTGACAAAGTCGAAAATAATGTCGATATTCCTCAACAGCCGGACCAGACCGGGAAAAAGCCAAAAGTCATCGACTTTCTTACCGCGGAAGGCGTTTACGTCGATGAAATCATCCGTGCCACGGGATTGGAACCCGCCGCGGTTTCCCTTGAGCTTTTGGAACTCGAAATGGCCGGCAGGATTGAGCGCCAAGTCGGCAACAAAGTGGCATTAATCAAACGAGCAAAGAAAGACGCAATATGAAATTAGTTATCGTTGAGTCCCCGGCCAAAGCCAAAACCATCAACAAATACCTCGGCTCCGATTATAAGGTTCTGGCCAGTTTCGGCCACATCCGCGATTTGCCCAGCAAGGACGGCTCCGTCAACCCGGACGACGGTTTCGCCATGACCTGGGAGCTCAGCGCCGGCGGCAAAAAACGCCTCAACGACATCATCGCCGCGCTCAAGGACTGCGACACGATTGTCCTCGCATCCGACCCGGATAGAGAAGGAGAAGCGATAGCCTGGCACATTCTTGAAGAACTGACCGCCCGCAAGAAAATCAAAGACAAGAAAATCGAACGCGTCGTCTTTCACGAAATTACCAAATCCGCCGTTACCGAAGCCATTAAAAATCCCCGCCAGATTGACGACAATCTGGTTTCCGCCTACATGGCCCGCCGTGCACTCGACTATCTGGTCGGCTTTACGCTCTCGCCGGTGCTGTGGCGCAAGCTTCCCGGTTCCAAGTCTGCCGGCCGCGTTCAGTCGGTCGCCCTTCGTCTGATTTGCGACCGCGAAAACGAAATTGAAAAATTCAAACCCGAAGAATACTGGACGGTCGACGTTGACCTCATTACCAAAACCCAGGCGCTGATTCGCTCGCACCTGATAACCCTCGACGGCAAAAAGCTCGAAAAATTTGACCTCAACACCGAGGCTAAGGCCATGGATGCCAAAGCCAAAATCGAAGCGCAGGAATTCCATGTTTCCAACGTCGAACGCAAAAAGGCCAACCGTTATCCGGCACCGCCGTTTACCACCTCCACCCTGCAGCAGGAAGCGGCCAGAAAGTTAAGGTTCAGCGCGAAGAAAACCATGCAGGTGGCGCAAAAACTGTATGAAGACGGTTTTATAACCTATATGCGTACCGACGCCGTCAACCTCTCGCAGGAAGCCATTGCCGCCTGCCGTGAAGTAATCGTCAGGTATTTCGGCGAAGCCTACCTGCCCAAAACCGCCAAGGAATACAAAACCAAATCAAAGAACGCGCAGGAAGCGCACGAAGCCATTCGTCCGGCACATGTTTCCGACACGCCCAAAAAACTGGAAGTCAAGCTCGATTCTGACGCGCACAAGCTTTATGAGCTTATCTGGAAACGCACCGTTGCCTGCCAGATGAACCCGGCCGTACTGGACAAGGTCGTTATCGATTCGACCTCCGCCGACGAAAAAATCATCCTCCGCGCTACCGGACAGGTCATAGATTTCGACGGTTTCCTGAAACTTTATCAGGAAAGCAAGGACGACAGCGACGACGATGACGAGAACCGTATACTGCCGAACGTCGAAAACGGCGAAAACGTCAGCAAGGGCGACATTATTCCCGAACAGCACTTTACCACGCCGCCGCCGCGCTTTACCGAAGCGAGCCTGGTTAAAAAGCTTGAAGAACTCGGCATCGGCCGCCCGTCGACCTATGCATCGATTATCGCCGTGCTTCAGGAACGCAAATACGTCCGTGTCGAAAAACTGCGTTTCATTCCCGAAGACCGCGGCCGCATCGTAACCGTATTTCTCGAAAACTTCTTCAAAAAATATGTCGAATATGACTTTACCGCCCAGTTGGAAGAATATCTGGACGACGTGTCCGCCGGCGAAATGGAATGGAAAAAGCTCTTGGGCGGTTTCTGGGTCAAATTCATCAAAAACATTGATGCCGTCAAACCGCTGCAAATCAGCGAAGTAATCGAAAAAATCGACGAAGTTCTGTCCTATCACCTCTTTCCGCCGCGCGAAGACGGTTCCGACCCGCGCGTTTGCCCCGAGTGCGGCAAAGGCCGCCTTTCGGTCAAACTGGGAAAATTCGGCGCTTTTCTGGGCTGTTCCAACTATCCGGAATGCAAATACACCAAACCGCTGACCGACGTCAAAGAAGAGGAAATGAAAGACACGCCGCGCCCGGCTAATCCGGAAGACAAGGTTCTCGGCGAAATGAACAGCCTGAAGGTTTACCTCAAAAAAGGCCCTTACGGCTATTATGTCCAGCTCGGCGAAGACGCAACCGCCACAACCGAAAAACCCAAACGCAGTTCTCTGCCGAAATTTCTGAAACCTGAAGATGTTACTTTAGAACAGGCGTCTACCCTGTTGAGTTTGCCCAAACAGCTCGGCAACGGCATTGAGGTCAACATAGGCAAATTCGGCCAGTATCTGAAACAGGGCGGCAAATCAAAATCGCTGACCGGCAGCGACAACATCTTCAACATCACGCTGGAGCGCGCCGAAGAAATTCTCAAAGGCGTTGCCGAACGTCCGGCCGGAAAAATTCTCGGGCAGCATCCGAAAGACAAGGCCGACATTACTTTAAATTCGGGACGTTACGGCCCTTACCTCAAGTGGAGCAGAAACAATTACGCCATTCCGAAAGAGTATCGAGACAAAGAACTGACGCTTGACGATGCACTGAAAATAATCAGCGCTAAAAAATAAAACAAACCCCTCAGATGAGGGGTTTGTTTTTTCAGTTGAAATGATTCTTTTTGGCCAGATATTTTTCCCTAAACCTCTTTCGCTGGCTTTTCAACGGCAGCAGACAGGTCACGGCAGCCAGCAGATGACGTTTCAGCTTCTTCAGCAGTCCGCCGAGATATATTTTTGAACAATACCATTTCAGGCTGGTCGACAGGCTCAACCGCACATTGTGCAAAGCCCGGTCAAAAAGTTCCGCTTCTCCCTGCCATTCGCAGGCCGGATTACGGTAAAACGTAACTTTGGTTATGCCGTCGGCCGGCTTCTCCTCACGATAGCCGGTTTTGACCGCAGACAGACAGATATAAAGCAAATCCGTCTTTTTGCCCGCAAACGCTTCCGTCATCGCCCGATAGCTCCGAATGATTTCCGCATCGTCCCATACCTCGTCCTCGGCGCAATGCACCAGCAAAATCCGCCGCGCCGCGTCAATTTTGTTTTTGAGTTTGGCAATCCGGCGGTCATATTTTGCCCTCACGGCAGGATAACATTCATGAATAGTACGTCCGGTATCAAAATCATGCGCGGAATATATGCCGGTCGCCAAATCGTCCACCTCGTCAAAGCGAGGCTGTTTCGAACGCAGACGCAAATTCTTTTCGAGCAGAAAATCCTTAAAATCCGTTTGCAGCAGCTTTTCAACCACGTCGGGATTTTTAATGTAAATCCAGTCAAACGGAAACGATTCATACTGAAGGTGCAAACGCCGCAGATTGAAAGAACACTTGCATTTGCTGCCGATAGGAATAATCAAATCATATGTCTTCTTCATAAAAAAATCTCCGTCAAAATTGGGCAAATAATATCCTATCCCCATAAAATGTCAAAGATTTTCCGGCCCCGTCTCAAACCGACGGTTGACTCCGCCCGACATTAGACTATTCTGACAGACAGACAAACAATAACAGGTAACCATGACAAACGATAATAAACAACCGGGCTATACCCTGAAAAAACACATCGTCAAATTTCTGACTTTCTGGATCTTTCCCGAGATTCTGCGCAAATATGCCGCCCGTCGCCTGCGTTGGCACTTCGGCATCGGCGCCAAACCCGAAACGCTGGCTGAACGTCTGAATTATCAGCGTCACATAAAACGGGCACGCAAAGAAGCCGCAACAAAAAACATCTTCGCCTATCGGATTGTTTCTCTCGGCAGCGACTGCTTCAGCCGTACGATTCCGACCCTGTGGGGTATCAAACCGCGTAAAAAACAAGGAGAACCGGGCTGTCCGTTTGACCTCAGCACCAATTTTCTAAGCGGAATCGTCCGCAATATTGAAGAAGACTTCGCAAACTATTTTAATACGCTGCATTTCAACGGGCGCTTTTGGGAAATCGCGCGCAGCAACACCGTTTTCAGCCACGAAAACGACTGCGGGCCAAATGATGAAGACACCGTCCGCAAAAGGTTTTCAGGACGTATCGACAACTTTCGCCGCGCACTGGCGGATGTCAGGCCGGTTTTGTTCGTTCATCACTTTATCAGAGGATTAAATGACGCGGCTCCCGATGAAACGGCAAAATTGCTTAACCGCCTCTGGCTGTTGCTGAACGACAAACGCCGCGGTCTGCCGTTCCGGCTGCTGATTGTCGACCATTGCAACTATATTCCCGCCGCCGAACTCATTCCCCAAATCTGCCTTTTCGCTCCGGATTACCTGCCGGACGATTACCTCTGGAATTACCCCGAATTCGAATTCTCTGCGGCCGGCCTGCGCTTTGAAACGGAATTTATCGACATCTCTCAATATCTCATCCGACTAATGCTTCAGTCCTCTGCGGATTGACAAAAAAATGTGCTGACACACAAATAGTACAAAAAGAGAAAGAATACAATTCAAAATTGTTGATCAGTCATCATTTTTTTTCCTTAAATATAAAAAAACAAAGGAAAAAAAATGCCAAAACATATTCTGCCTCCCAATCCGCGCGGTCATAACCTTCCCTCAAAACAAGCCGCAAGTTATAAGATAAGAAAACATATTGTAAAAATACTGACTTTCTGGATTTTCATCCCACCATTACGCAAACAAATTCAACGTAATCTGCGCTATTGGTTTGGTATAGATTTAAAACCGGAAAGTTTTGCCGAACGACACCGTTACCGGCAGGCCCAAAGAAAAAGCCTGCAACATTTTGCCCATACAGATCTTTTTTCTTACCATATCGTTTCACTGGGTTGTGATTGTTTCTGCCGAACAATTCCCACTTTATGGGGACTAAAGCCGCGTAAAAATCAGGGAGAACTTGGATATCCGTTTGACCTCAGCAACAACGCCCTGCCCGGTATTCTGAAAAATCTTCGCGAAGATTTTTCAGAATATTTTACCAATATGTACTTTAACGGAAAACATTGGTATCTTCCGCAAAGTGACTCTCTCTTCTGTCATGAAGACGACTGCGGACAAAATGACGACGACAAAATCCGCGAACGTTTTACCCGCCGTATCAAAAACTTTCAAAACGTAATCAGCCACGACGTTCCGATACTCTTTATCAATCGCTATTGTCCGGCTTCAAACCTGACCAAGGAAAAAGCCGTTGATTTATATAATGAACTATTCGAAATTCTTCTCCAAAAAAGAAAAAATAAACCGTTCAAGCTGTTGATTGTTGACTACCAACGGCAATTGCCGCAGGAAAATCTCAATTCTGAAATTTACATTCTGGCCCCGGATTACCTGCCCGAAACCTATGTCTGGAATTACCCCGAATATCGAATGTCTGCGGCCGGCCTGCGCTTTGAAACGGAATTTATCGAGATTTCCCAAGAACTGATTAACCAAATGAAAACAGACAAAAAATCAGCCCCCGAACCGACTGTACCTGCCGACTGAAAATTTGGCAACAGTTAAGACTCTACGGCATCTTATGATTCTGGCACCTTTCTTTAATATAATCAGCCAGTTCGCTCAAATCGCTTTCTGACAACGGCAACTCAAAATCAGTATTCTGCATCTTCAAAAACATTGTCGAAATCGTTCGCCCGTTGACAACGGTTTTTTCGTTACAGCCGGTTCCGATACAGATACCCAGCCGGTCATACAATACATGCAGATTTTTCGTATCTCCCGGGTCAATGTCAAAAGCCTGTAGCGAAATAAGCACATAAATACCGTTGCAGCTCGTTGCCACCCATTTCCAGTTTCGCAAATCATATGCCGTTTTAAAACGCCCGCTTCCGTATCTGGAAAGCCCCTGCCCGCCGGCATACGGCCGGTTGTCATAACTTTTTCCGTCAGCCTTATAAAAAAGCGGCCTGCCTTCTTCGTCTTTCTGCCGTGCCAGAAAATCAATGATCTTTTTTCTTTCTTCTTCCCGCCGGTTATTATACTCAGACTTTATTTCCGCAAATGTCATCTTTGACAGCATTTCATATACCCCCGCTAAGCCAAACCGCTTATAATATCGCCACTTTACCACCAACAAACGTGCAAATCTACAGAAATTCACCCCAATATCGCATGTCGGCAGCCGCCCCTCATATCAAAAACAAAACTTACCGACCCAACAAAAAACCGGTTTCCCCAAAAAGCAACCGTTGCAATTCCCCTCTGAAAGAAACGGCCAAAAGTCCAAAATCGCGCGGTATGCTACAAAAAAAACCGCCTAAGTGGCGGTTTTTTTTAATGGTGCTCGGGGACGGGATCGAACCGCCGACACGAGGATTTTCAGAACTAAGCTTTACAAAAATATTCTTATTAAAATTCAATAAATTAAAAATAACAAATAAAGCATTGTGCAAATTTTGTGCAAAAAAAATTAAAGTTTGCATAGTTCCAATTCCTGTCTCAATTTGTTTAGCCGCCCCAGCCACTCCCAAGTGTTCGGAAATTCCGAATAGTTCGCTTTTTCCAGCTCGGCCGCAACGGCCGGACCGGCCGGCGGCCACACCGGGCAATAGTTAGAGTTTACCGTCGTACATGAGCTTAAGCAGCTCAGCGCGGCCAGCGTTAGGCTTAGCATGAACCTCCGCCCTTTCCCTCGAAACATATTTCACAACCTCCACCTGCTCTTTTACAATCCGAACTTCGGCATGACTACGGCCAAGCAGATAAGCTCCACCAAGAGCAACAGCAAAAAGACCAATAAGAAGCGCATACCTCATCAAATCTCTTCCTTTGGCACCCATCTTTGTAATTTTACATCGAAATAATTATTCAGATGCAAATCAAAAGATTCTTGATGAGACAATCCTTTTCTTTTTACTGTATGCTTAACTCCCATTTCTGAAATGTTAGCTATAAGACAAGCATTTTTGAGAGTATATAAATTATTTTTATATTTTACCCAAACATTTGTAGATAAATTTGTGTTTTGTTCCTTATAAGTAACCCAGCGGCAATTTTCGGGATTATACCCCAAATTATTATCAATCCTATCTATAGTCAACTTGTCATCATATCCGTTGGCAATAGCCCAGTTATAGAAGTTCAAAAAGCCTTTGTTGCTTTTGTGCCACTCGTCGCAAATCTTTTTATCTTTATACCGACTGTAGCTTCTGTGTTTTGAACATTCGCACCTTGTGTGCATTGATTCCCAGATTTTGTACAATCTTGTTTTGCTAAGACCGTTTATTCTGGATATTCTCTCCATTTTCAAACACCCGCAAGATTGAGTATGCCCACTTAGCAGATGATTAGTTAGGACGTGGGTATAATTTCCACAATCGCATTTACAATATTTCTTGTTTCCGCAATTTTCCAAAACTGTTAATCTACCAAATTTTTGCCCTATTAAATCTTTTATTTTTGCCATTGTGAATCTCCGTTAGAATAGTAATTGACTTGCAAGCATAGAACCGAACCAAATTCCTGCGAAAAATTCTCCCCAATTCCATCCAGACTTTCCAATTGCATAGAGCTTTTCAAGCTTTCCACCCAGCCAGTAACTTAAGCCCATCGCAAGACCGGAAAGCATTAGCGGCAGGCTGCCAAAATACAAGCCCCACAAAAATGTAATAATCAGGCCGGTCAGCGTTACCCCGCAAAAGCCGAACAGTTTCGGATATTCATACAGCCAGCCGGTTTTTCCCTTAAAGCTGATACGGCAGCTATACAGCAAATCGTCTATCAGCTCACACTCCCGGTACTGCACTAAGTTTGGGTTAAGTTTTCCGCCCTCAAGCAGCCGGCCGATATACAATCCCCAGCCATACAGCTGATAGCTTGCATAGCAGCAAATAAACCCAACGATGGCTTTCTCAAGGTTGTTTCCAAAATGGAAATAGCCACAAACACCGAAAAACAGCGCATACCAAATTTTGTTGGCCGGGATGTATTTTTTCCAAAGTCCGCCGCGGATTCGCCACAACAATGCCGAAATAACGACAATTCCCAATGAAATCAGATAAATCATAGTTTCCACACTCCCTTTTCAATTAAACGGGCAATTCGTACCGCCCTTTCTCCAACATCTTTGGCATATTTTGAAGCCAGACATTCGGTTGCCGCCTGCGTGTAGTTACCGACACCCATATAACCCAGCATCTTCTTGAACTTCAAAAGTCCAGCAATGCCAAGATTAAAAGCCATATCCACCAGCGCATACTGCCGCTCGTCGTCCAACTGTTTCCAAAAAGGAATCCGGTCGGCACATTCGGCTTCAACGCACTTAATATCGTTTCTGAGCAGAAAGAAAGCGGCGTTTTTGGTAATGCCGCTTCTATAATCGCCAATAACTTTAATTTCTTCAGCCGTCGGCGGATTGGTTTCCAGATTCCGTCCCACGCCGATAGTCAGATAGCCGGCCGGGCACCGATACGGCTGCAGCCTTATCCCCTCGTGCAGACAAAGCCTCTGCACCGCTTCATTCTCGTTTATCATCGCTTTTGCCTCCGATCCTCTGTTCAAAAATATCCGGAACTTTGTTCAAGCACCGGATAAGCGCGTCATAAATCTTCGTGGAAAGAACACCGCAAAGATACCCGACACAGGTTGATACTTCCGGATCATAACCAAAATGTGACATGATCATTGCCGGGGTATAGCAGAAGCTAAACCCTAGAATAAATACGCATAAAGTGCGCCGAAAGCTCACAAACCGTTCATTAAGCATATTCCAAACTCCTGCAATAAAAGAAGCTACACAAAGCGAAAAATCGTTCAAATCCACTGCATATCTCCATAAAAAAAGAGAGCGTTTCCGCTCTCTTTTGTTTTTTAGTTCATTTTTCGGTCATAATAATCTGCTTTGGCAAGATTCTTTTCAACCTCGCTCATGTCTTTTAATATATCCGAGACGTCCATTATCTCGCCCATCTTAAAATCATTTTTGCTTTTGCCGAAAGCGGTCAGCGTCTCAATCATCATTTTGACGCCTTTGTGCATATCCCTGCGCATTTCGCAAACTTCATCTTTGTTCATATCAATTCTCCCCATGTTTTTTAAGGACGTCCATAATCTCTGCCGGCGTATCGGCCGAAATCTTTATTTGTCCGATTACCGTATTAAAGCTCGTATCGTGCAGATTGCCGAGATACTTTTTGACAACGCTTTCCAGAACGTCCAAATCAATATAATCGCTGTCGCCCGCCAACAGTTTTAACATCCGCACACCCTGAGTTTGCAGTTTATAGTGAGCCGCTGCCGCGGCAAGACCATTCATCAACGTCGGTTCCATATTGCCAAACGTCTGCGAAATATATTCGCTAACGGCAAGCATCGAATTATCCAAACTTATTTTCATCGCTGTTCCCTTCATGAAAGAACGGGGCGGAGCACAAACCCCGCCCCTTTGAGATTACTGCTGTTTGGCAGCTTTGTTTGCCATAATTACGGTATTGGTTTCGCCGGTGGCCGTGGTATTAACCACCTGCCCCTGAAAACCGACCGGAACACATCCGGCCAGCGGCTGCGGACAAATTACCGACAGAGGGATAACCTCTTTGGTTATGTCGTTCAGACGATTGTTGATGCGTGCAAATTCCTGATTGACAGAAATAAAACCGAAATCAGTCGCCTGCTTGTTCAGCGCGGCTTCCTTATCCAGACGGCAAACCTCGGCCTGCAATCTTTCGCGACTGGCCACCAGTTCGCTGAAGATTGTTTCAAAGCGGCCGTTGACGCGTTCTTTTTCCGCCGCCAACCGGGTCGTATAATCTTCAAACAGCTTCAAATCGCTGGTATCCGAATATTCTTTGGCCTGCAGTCTGGCAATCTCCAGATTCTGCGCAAGTTCAAAACGGTTGACACACGTATTGTCGGAACAGGGCTGACTGACCACAACAGTATCGTTTACGGCACAACCTCTGCCGTTTCGTCCCATCTCTTCGCGAAAAATCTCCCGTACTTTCTCTTCACTGCACTTCGAACCCAGTGCCGTTGCACCCATAGCTGTACCAGCGGCGCCCAAACCGGTATTCAGAAACTTCCAAGCCGCTGAACCGAGAGAGCCGGCATTTACTTCAATACTCATTTCATTTCTCCTGAAAATGTAAGCACCATTGCTTACATTTTCAGGATAAAGGTATCAAATCTCACTGTAGAGTTTCCGCAAGGGCGCCTTAAGGCTTACGTCCAGTTCGAGAAAATCCGCCACGTCAAAGCCGTCAAGTATCTTCAAGGTCGCCTTATGGTGCACTTTCTTTACCCACTGAATACCCCGGCCGGTTTCATAAGGAATCTGTTTAATCAACAGCCCGTCTACATATCTCAGTTTCATAATAGAAAGTTCAAGCTCGGACAATCTGAGTTTTTCAAACTTCTGTATCAATAATTGAGGATGTTTCCTGCCGGCTTCGCGCAGGTCTTCCTTAAATTTTTTTATCCCTGACATTGAATTTCCCATTTTCGCGCATATTTACCAAAGCGGGAAAGGAAAGCCTTTCTTTGCCAGGGATTGCTGGCAAGACGGGGAGTTGCAGCTCCCCGTCCCTGTTTTAACTAAATCTTCAAAATTTCCGCACCGGGTTTCGGATATTTCGCCTTGACCGCCAGACAGTCCTTCACATATCTGTCAAGCTGCGCATAGCCTTCGGCCTGCAGTTCCTTGTCTTCCGAATTAATTTTTACCTGCGCGTCCAGATATTCCCGAATATCAGGGTATTCCGCCGCCCGTTTTTCGGCATAGGTCGGCGGCTCCGGTTCAACTACCGGCGCCGGTTCGGGTTCCGGAATTCTATTGATTCGAAAGAACCTGTAATAATCCTCGCGTTCCTCAACCAGCTCGTCAAGCGTAGCGTTGTTTTCCCGGCACCAGCGCTTCGCCGCGTTAAAATTTTCGTCCCAGCTTCCGTCAATGTATTGTATGATTTTTCCGTAATCGTATTCCATTTTCAATATGCTCCCACTGCCTTAATTAAAATTTCCCCATAATATCCTTTTCCGCCGCCATAGATACCATAGCTGCCGCCGCCACCGGCGCCGGGCGCCGTGGCATCTGCATTTGAAGGACCGCCGCCGGAATTGGTTAAAACCGAATTGCCGCCGCCGCGGATAATGCCGCCGTTTCCGTTTGACTTCACGGTATAAGACAAAACATCAATGTCACTTGATATTGATAACAGGCCGCCGTTATGTGGATCTCCGGCAGAACCGATAACGCCGATACGGCCGCCGCCCAGCGTCATAACCCCTGAGATAACGGTGTCTTCCCCGTTGCCTCGGCTGTCAGGCGGACACTTTCCTGCCGTTACCGTAACTTTTTTTGCCTCCCTTATGTGTATATACCCTTCAAAACCGGCACCGCTGCCGCCGCCATAACCGTTGCCCCAGCCGGTAGCATTTCCCCACCCTCCGGCACCCTGACCGCGGATATAATAAATCCCTCTTGCCAGAGTTCCCGACCAGCTTGCACCATTGTTTACATTGCATATCGTCTGTGTCGCGTTATAACTGCAATAACACATGAGAGCACGGGTTTCCGCCTCTTCTTTCGCAGGATTGAAATTACTTATCCGTACGGTTGAAGTTGTCCAGAAACCAATCGGCAGCCCATGACACTGAACCCAGGTATTGTTGTTCAGTGTCTGCCAAAGCGTATTGTCAGACTTACGGTAGCAGTAAGCATAACCGTCCGGTGCCGCCGGCAATTCCGCCGCTTCCATATAATTATCGCCCTGTATCGTATATTCGCCGTCAAGAACGACGCCATAGAATGCGGTTCGGTTAAAATTCATGGTTCGCATGACGAACCTGTCAAAAGTCCGCTCTATGGTCTTATAACTTCTGTCCGCGTTCAACCCGTCGGCCATCAGCCCTTTCACGCCAGGAAGTGCAAAAACTGTATTGCCAATATAGCCAAAGCCATTAAATACCTGAGAAATGGATGAAAACTCACTTCCAGTACTATTAAGTACAATACCAACTGGTAATGAATGACCACTAGTCCATGTTGAACCTGCATCTAATGTTTGTTTTATTAAATTGTTTGTTGTATCATACCAGAATGCATAGTTACCAAATTTAGATGGTGCAGATGAACCAGAGTAAGCATTAACTGATTGGGATAATCTTAAATTTGGATTAACAACAAAGAAATATGGGTCTGTTGACCACCCTGAACCAGAGGAATAAGTTGTATCCCCTCTAATAACAACCGCATCAAACTTTAAACTTCCATCAGCACTCTTACCATTTGGCACGTAAACCTTACTACCTGCTTTTAACGTTAGCGTCCCGTTGTTAAGTTCTAGTTTTATGTCCTGTGGAATATGCGTAATACAGTTGCTGTTTTTCGTACCCAAAAAAGCATAGGCCAGTTTCTGTCCGCCCAGATACAAATCTTTGGCCTTCACGGCATCATTTGCCAGCCAAAGCTTTCCGTCAATGTAAAGTGTCGTTTGGTTAGCGTCTATCGAACCGGAAAACGGCGATCCGGGATCACTCTGGTCAATGCCTAAAATCAGAACACTGTCTTTTGTATACGGTTGTTTGGTGTTGGCGATATAAATATCGTTTGTCCATTCGGCCGCCCCTTCGGGTTTAATAAACGTTTGATATGCCGCGCCGTTCCAGTTAAAGGCAAAATAATAGGTGCTCCCGGCGATTAAGGTATAGTTACCCTTAAACGATTCGGCAATGTCATATGAAGTGCCGTTTGATGAAATCCATACGCAATATGTACCGTCGTCGGCAATGGCAATATCCGCCAATCCCTTTAAGTCCTGTACCGAAGACAGAATGGAACCCCCAAGAGCTGTGCAGGTAAATTTAATAAAAAATTGAAAGTTAGACATCTTTTCCGGCAATTTCTGACTGGCTTGCAGGTAGCCGCTCGACGCCAAATCCGATCCGGCATAAAAACCACTGTATACACCGTTGTTTTCGGTCAAATTGCCGACCGCCTTAAATCCCGAATTTTTATGGCCCACGTATAAAGGCATGGCTTAAACCTCCGGAATACAGTACAAAACGCCGGCCGCCGGCGACACCGGCAGCACGGACACCGGTTTGGCAACGTCTTTCCAGCTGGCGACGATTCCGTCCGTTCCCAGCCACTTTCCGGCACTTCCGCTTTGGTCGGGAAGCGTCTGCCCTTTTGCCACGCCGGCCCAATATTCCGCAGACCCTTCCGGCCGCGTCTCAATTGTTCCGGTTGCCCAGCTTTCAGCCTTCTCCGCCGAATTCGCCGCAGCCTGTGCAGAATCAGCCGCCGCGGCCGCGCTGCTGTCCACTGCGGTCTGTTTCACTTCCGCATTTGCATTGAAATCATTTGTCTTTTCGGTTGCATTCCCATCAAAAACTGTTGTTTTGGCGACAACGTGTTCATCAAAGGCTGTTGTTTGGGCCGCAACATGCGTATTAAAAGAATCTGTTGTTTGGGTCGCATTCTCGTCGAAAGCAATTGTCTTTTCAGCAGCGTGTTCATCAAAGCCGTTTACTGTTGCCGCCGCCGATGATGCCGAATCCGCTGCCGCTGTTTTTGAGTTTTCGGCATTTCCTGCCGCTGCCAACGCGGCTGTGGCAGATTCGGCCGCAGCGGTTGCCGCCTGACCGGCGTTGGAAGCATTTTCCGCCGCAGCGTCAGACAGCGGCTTAACTTCCGTTAAAACATACTCGTCTATTGTCGGTTTGACCGTTTTTTCAACATATTCATTAATCTGCGGCTCTGAAATATCTTTCACGACTTCACTGACGATCGGCTTGGCCTCAGTTTCAATATAGCTGTCAATTTCCGGTTTGGAAACATTGTCAACATAATCCTGAATTTCTTTTTGTCCGGATTTCACATATAAAAGCGATGTGTCAACCTCAAGCTGGCACTGTCGCTGAACCAAAACTTCAATTTTTCCGGCTGTTCCCGGCTGAACAAAGATGTCCGCATTGTCACTCATTTTGTTACCTGCTCCGTAATTCTGAAGATTCCTGTTTTATTGACATCCATCGGGAATATCGTATTTACCCGGCCGTCTTTGTCCGTCCACTGAATATCGACCTTATAATCTGCCGGATCATACTTCGTTTCGGCCGGGGTCAAAGCAAAACTTGCCATTGCTTCCGATGCCGTAACCTCGCCCTTTTTCGTAAAAACCAGATTATCACTGTCAATTTCCCTGACCTGCATCTCAAAGACAGAATCCGTCAAATCAATTTTCTGTCCCTGTTCATTGACAAATTTCAAAACCACGTCAAAACTGTCTCCCTGTCTGACGGCAATAAGGTTTGGTAATATCATTCCGCTCATCGCACATGCCTTTCATAAACAAGCCGCAGGCCGCCGGCATTGCTGCCGTCTCTGCTGCCCTTCCCCCATTCATCATATTTCGAAACGCTTTCGCCGCCGGAGCCCTCATCAAAACTGAGCTTCACACCGCCGTCATTACCATTTATCTTAGTTTCCGAAAGCACATCCAGCGCTTCGGCTATCGTAACAACGCCGCCTTTGCCGCCGCTGTTAAAAACGCCTTTGGTGCCGCCGCCGGCCGTAATCATGCGCTCGCCGTCCAATTCCATATATGCGGCAGCACCGTCCAGACTTCCGGCCTCATTACCTGCCGGTGCAAATAAAACAATCTTCCGGCTGACCGGATTGTAAAACGTAACTTCGGCAAAAGCGCCTGAACCGCCGTTTGCCGCCCACGGATATCCTTCAAGCGCCCATCCCAGACCGCTGCCGCCGGAACCGCACAACGAAACAGTCCAAACCCCAACCGACAGTGTCCCCTCATACTTTCCGGGACTTTGATAGCTGACAACCTCGCCTTTTTCATAGGGATTAACGTCCCAAACTTTCGTTTTTCCCTTAAAAACCTTGCCAATCAGCGTACCGCCATGATAGATTTCGCCGATTTTTACCGTTCCTTTGAAAATCATAGGCTACTTCTCCGGCAAAAAATAATAAGTATCACTGTCCGGCTCTTCCGGCAATTCCTCAACATACTGAAACTGCGCCGCCAAATCATCAATCGCCTTTTCCGTATTCGTTTGCAGTTCGTCAAGTTGCGCCCGATTGACGGCATCCGTGCTGACAGTTCCTTTTGCCATATTTTTAACCTGAAAATTTCCCATTTTCAGATTACCGGTCATCGTCGCACGACCGTCACGAAGCATCGTATCATTAAAGCCTTTGGCAAAATTGTCGTCTTCCTCATCCATGCGGTTAGACATAATATCAATGTCGTTTTGTCGGTCTTCTTCCCAGTTGTGCATCCGGGTAAAATTCCCCTCTGAATCAAAAGGCATCATTTTCTCCATAAAAAAAACCGCCTTGTTCATACAAAGCGGCAGACCATAAAAAAAGGAGCGGACAACAGGTCCCACTCCTTCACTTTACAAAAAGCCTATTATATCCTGTGGATAATGTCAAGATATTTTTTAACTTCTCTTATTTTTATCATACAAATCCACATCTGAAACAGGAATCCCTTTCAAGCCAAGCACAGCATCTCGAAGATACACACCAAAAATTGTCATAATATCTTCCAAGATAACGCCCTGATAAAAAGCTTCATCTTTCAATGTCCGTAGCTCCTCTTCACTTAAACGCTTAACCATATATTGCTTCACGACATTAAAAGATTCTGTCTGAATATCATAAGCATTATTAGGTTTTGCTTTCTCAACCTCCTCAATCAACTCATGCTTATATTTATCAAAAATATCCCTTGCGCCAACTTTTTCCGCGACCTCATGCCCTTTGTCGGTTATAGCCACAGGAGAATTTGAACGCGTCATTGCACGGGGATTGGTATTTTCATAAATCATTTGGACCCGCTCCTTTAATGCGACTACGGTTTCATGAATATTTTCAATCTTGCTCAATCTGTCTTCATGATGCTTATTATCTGCTTTCCACTCGCCAAACCACATAGAAATTCGGCTTACAGCTACAAAAAAAGCAATAAGTATCACTAACAAAATGAAGACACTTGAATTTAACTGCTCTATAAGTTTTATGATAATTTCAGTCATAATGCTTTCCTGTACTACCAAGAAGGACATTCTATCCTAATAAGTAATTATCAAAATCAAAATAACAAGATTACTTCCGTATTATTGTTAATATAACACAATTCGTCTGTAATCAACACATAAATCTGCCAAGGTAACAACTCCTTTGCGTTAAGAATCGGAGAAAACGGCATATGCCGTTTTCTCCATAATATGCTCGCCTACGAATCTAGCGGATATAATTCACATATATAATAAAAATATTAAAAAATCCTATATCCCAAAGGCGGATTCGATTTTTTTAACGCTTTTCCAGGTTTCTGCCGCCTGCTTTTCGCAAAGCTCCGCCTGCCGGCGCAGGTTTTCGGCCTCGCGCTTCAGGTCATCGTAGCGGGCAGACATCAGCGTCATCGAAACCCAGCCGCCGACCCCGGCCGAGAGCTTGTTGTAGTCAATCTCCGCCGTCATTGTCAGGCTCTTTTTATCGTCACCCTCGGGCTTGATTTCTCTGCCGTCATTGTCGAGCCAATTACGGCTAAGCGTTTCCGTCATGTTCGGGCTTGATCCGGACATCTCCGGCCGCTTTGCCTCCAGCGCCGCAGCCAGACAGTTCTTGACAATGCCGCCGATTTCGGCCTTGGCCTTTTCGGAAAGCACAATCTCCTTCTTGCCGCTCGGCAAAGAGCGGGTATGAGCAACAACCTCAACCGGCTTATTATAGTCATTCCCGTGCTTGACTTCTCTGTTGTCATTCCCGTGCTTGACACGGGAATCCATCCCGCAGGGATAAATCGCCTTAAGTCTAGCTTCCATATCATTAAAAGCCTGAATATACTGCAGCTTAAACTTAAGTGCCTTTGGACCGGTAAACCCCATCGCCAACAGCGTAAAACCATCCCGATTCATAATATATTGCTTTAACTTCCGTCCAGTAGAATCAGCATATTCTCCCACTGCATATTTTACAATACTCACCTCATTTTTGAGGTGAGTAAAATCCTGTTGCTCACGCAAACTGCCGATAAGTGTGTTTATCTGCCGCAAAATGTTATCATGACGTTTACCAAAAACTTCGGCTACCCGAACCGATGTCGTAACCACTTGTTTGTCTTTTGAAATTTCTACGAGATTATTCATCGTTTTGTCCTTTGTTGAGAAGTTTCCCAGTTCAGCTGGGTCTGGGGAGCTCAACACGTGACAAAACACACGCGGACTTATTCAATATATTCGTCGCACTCCCCAGAATAGCTAAGATTCTGCCTACTCCAAAGGCATAAAAAAACGCATCTGACGGGAGCGTATCCGGTTTTGTAGAGTGTTGGGCTCTGTTTTTACGATAATATCGTATTAGTTAAAAGTCAATTAATTATTAATATCCCAAAAGCATAGCAATCAAAAATGATATATATATAACACAAAGTATTGTAAACACTATAAAAAACAAATACTTATCGCAAAAATCAGCTATTTTTTTACACTGTCCACAAACTTTTCTAACTTTATTAAATCTACTTTTATCTTTCAAAATATATTCTGTAATTATTCCAATACCCCATTCCGCTAAAAAAAGAACAATTCCCGCCAATAACAATATTAGAACAATAGGCCACAAATAAATAAGCAACCAGCCTAATACAAAAATAATTAAAATATTAAGAATACTTCTAAAAGGAATAAAAAGTAGAATTAATATTATCATTCCGATAGGAATATACAAATTACTTCCCCTTATATACTTTTGCCGGTTTGTATTTCTTGGCTTTATACGGATTCATATAACCTTTTTTCCTCGTATAAGGGTTTGTGTTTCCTTTTGTGCTATAATTATTAAATTTACTACTGTCAGAATTGCTCTTAAAATGCCCGGAAACATAGGTTCCGTTTTTGCGCACATAACCACGCTGATATTTTGCCTCGGCCATGCCGGCAGACAAAACCAGCGCAGCCGCCATAATCAATAAAAACTTTCTCATCTCTGCTCCTCTCAGTTAAAACAAAAGATAGCAGAATATTAACCTTTACGCCTCAAAGAGTCAACCAATAACAAAGGGCGGGAAACCCCACCCAAAATTCAAATTCTATCCTGCATCAAAATCAATTTTTCACGATCACTATATGTCTTTGACGCTTCAATAGCCATAAGTATTTTCTGTTTGACCACTTCGGGAACTTCCCCTAAAACTTCAAGCTTCCCGTTTCCATACCTTTCTCTCAATTCCTGCTCCGTTATTTCACATAAATGACTTTTATCGCATTGGATACAGGACTTGGACGTCAAACAATCCCATTCGCATACCTCAAGCTCGGCAATGGACGCTAAATCATACCTGTTTACTCTTTTACAATTTTCCACCTGAGATGTAACATAAAAATAGCGTAATGGATCGCTATTCTGGATAATAATAATCCGATGGCTGCCCGCAACATCTGTTGGAAAGACGCCTTTATACGCTCTCCACTTGCTGATGGGCAAAGCCTTAGCAGGAAAGTCTATCAATTTCGTCCCTCATTGCATTCAAGAAAACAGTATCATCTTTAAAAGGATCTTCCTCAAAATGACATAATTTAAGATTAGTCTTACATAAAGGATCGGAGAAAAAATCCTTTAACTTCATAGGATATCTGGAGTAAGGATTTCTACGAACTTGCCCTTCATGTTTTTTCCATTCAGGATAGTCATGAGATATCCTGCTTAATTCATTCCATTCATATTTTCCAAAGGTCTGCAAAGAAAAATCCAATGCTTCCTTAAAAGAAGGAGACAATTCATCATCATCTTGTTCTTTAATAAGAACACTAAATTCATCCAACTCAACAACTTCTTTCAAAAGGTCAATTTCAGCTGAATTAGCTTTCTGGGGCCATTTTCCTTTCAGAATATCCATTGTTGCAGAAGCAACAGGCCCCTTTTTCATAGCAAAATATTCATCACCACTTCCCAAAATACCAAAATGTCTTAAATGGTATCTGTCAGCAAAATACAGCATCTTAAGCAAAAAAACAGGGGCTGTCTTGCTTTCATTGTCTTCAGGCGTGTTTTTTTGAATATAATACAGAGCCTGCAATATTTTTCTGATTGACATTTGTTTCATTTCTGTACCTGACATAAACTTATATATTATATACATAAGCAAAAAAAGATTTCATCATATGAATTATGATGTATATTTATTTAACAACCTCTTAAAGAATATCAAATTTTTTAAATCCTGTAAACAGATATGCAATTTTTATAAAATTTTGTCAAGTCAATTAATAAGCAAGCCCCGAAAGTCTTACCGGTCGGCATTAACCGCCCCGGCAACATTTGCCCTCTGCAAAATATCAGCAATATACGGGCTGAGCAGGTTGTTTTTCTGACTGCTCAATTCCTCAAGCAGCGCCGTGCCTCTCGGATCCGTCAGCAGTTCTGCAATGGCCTTGTTGGTTTCGTTCATAATCCGGTTTTCCGCCGCCCCCAACACCTCACCTATAATTCCCGGTGGATTACGCAAAATATTAAGAGTTAAATTAGACTTATCTCGCAGCGACTGTTTTTCCGAAGTCTGCGAACCGGACAACACTTTGTTCATATTCCGGTTTCGCTTAACTTCAGATTCGGCATATTCCCTAAACACGCGCGCCGCCGGCTTTCCGTAAACGGCTTCAAGCTTTCTGATTGAATTGTCATTAAGCATCCGTCCCAGCGCAACCGCCTCATTCGGCGCCTGTCCCAGTTTTCTCAGCAATTCTGATGTCGCGCCGATTTTCAGGCTGTTTTGCTCCAGCCATTCCATGTCCTTTATTTTTCGCCTCATCAAATCAGGCGTAACTTTCGGGTCGAAAATATCTTCGCCGATGGCCTGTGCCCGCAGCGCTTTTCCTCTGGCCTCATAAAGGTTTCTCGCCTGTTTATACTCTGGCGCAATTTTGTCCATCTGCTTTAAGAGCTCGTTTTTCTGCATGGTCAGGCGCATAACCGTCGGCATATGTCCCGCCCGTTTGGCGTCCTCAATCATTTCGCCCAAATTCTGGTTTACCTGATCCAGAATATTAAAGTCCGTATCCGCCGCATTTCTCATCTCGCGAGAAAATTCCGGGTTGCGTCTTATTTTCTTAATTTCATTCTGAATCAGGTCGTTATCCTTGACATATCGCCCCAGAGGAGATATATTTTTATTATTGAGGCTCTGAACGTCAGAAAGTCGCGGAGCCTGCCGCAGGGATCCGGTTTCCGGACCTAGCGATGAGGGATATACAGAAGACGAGTAAGTCTGTGTCGGATTAAAAGAAAGGTCAGACTGATGCTGTCCGCGCCCCTCCAGAGCCTCTCTCATTTTTTGATAATGATTTTTCAGATAATCGTTTTCTTTCAAATACGCACTTTTGACAACCGTTCCGCCGTTGGCCGGATCCCGGCTGATAAAGCCAAGATTGGAAACCTTTTCTTTCGGACTGATAACCGCCTGAATATGCGGATATTTGCTCGCATCCACAAGATTGTTCGGATTATAAAAGGTGTCAAACACCATGTCCGCCACTTCTTCCGGTTTCATCTTATCGCTGACAATACGCTTGTCATACAGCTTTTTAACCACATTCAGCGGAATTTTCATGTCCGGGGTCAGCGGCGGTTCGCCGTTAGTTGCCCTGATTTCATTAAGCTGTGCCAATTTTGCCGGATTCATGCGGCCAAATTCAATATTGCTGAACTTTTGTGCTTTCAGGCGGCCGCCCAGTTCTTTGCTGCCTTTTTTGCCCAGCGCGTAAGCGTCCAAATCGCCGATTTTGCGCAAAGCATCATACAACGGTGTCGCCTTGGCCTTGGTCGTTTCTACCAAATCGTCAATATTGTCATACTTGTTGCCGCGACCGAAACTGAGTTCAATGTTTCGTCGCGTTACGGCCGGCCGCTCATCGGCCAGCTGAGCTAAACGGTTTTCAATCAGACTTGCCGCATCGGGAGTCTGCTGTCTGGCTGCCTGTGCTGCCTGCAAAACCTTATCGTCTCCGGTTGCCAAAACATTTGAGCCGTACTTTTGCGCCTCATAAGCCATATTGCGCAGATTTTTCTCGCCCGCCGCTTCCGTCAGGGCCTGCACCGCTCTTTTACGGGCTCTTTGCGCCGGCAGTGCCGCATCATAAAGCCATCGCAGGCTTTTCCCTGCCGCCGGCAGCAAAGGAGCCAAAGCCGCGCTTGCCAAACCGCCCACCGCCGCGTTTTCAGGAACATCGCTCAATCTTTCCGAATCTGCCGCCGCCTGTATGCCGCCCTCGATTCCGGCTGTTGATGCAAACAGTTTTGCCCCTTTCAACCCCTTATCGGCCACTGCTTTATAAATAGCTTTCGGCGCAGCGCCGGTCAGGTTTCCGGCAACCTCCAGCCCAAACGCTGCCAACGGATGATTCCCGGCAAAATCTTTTCTTGCCTTTTCCGAATCCCCGGCAATTTCGTTATACCTGTCCTTCCATACCTGCGCAAAAGACTTGTCCGTCAGCAAAGCATCCATCGGAGCCGCGCCAAGAGCGTTTATAACGCCCCCGACCTTGTCAGCCAAACCCAGCGACCCGCCATGCGTAAAGGAAGAAACAGCACCTAACGTCGCCTCATGACTAGACTGCGGCTGATAATTACGCACATCTTCAATACTGACGCCCTCACTGGCAATATATCCGTCAATATCTTCTTCCGGCGCTTTCATCGCCGCCATTTTTGCCACATTTTCCTTAATTCTTGCTAAATCAGCCATTTTTACCTCAAACCATATTTTGATTTATAATCATCAACCCGCCCCATCGGTTGGTCTTCTCCCAGATAATCTTTTCGGAAATTCGCAATTTTCTGTTTAATCCGCGCTTCGCTGTCAAAAGGACTGATTGTATACCGATAGGCGTTCGCTTCTGCCGCCGAGTTCAATTCAGAACCGGTCAAACCGGTTGCTTGCAGTTTTTGTCGCAGCAGAGCATTCATTTGCGAATTTGCAGTTTCAATATCGGTATAATTCTCTCCCGACTTTCCTGCCGGATTCAATCCAAGCCATTCAAGCGTCGCCCCAATTTTTCCAATTCCGTTACCGCTGTCTGCGGCAATCTCGGCCCGGTCAAGCGCTGCCGAGACAGACGGACGCATAGCTGCCGTTGCCTGCTCTCCCTTAAGCGCCGCGGCTTTGTCTTTTCCGGCCTGCTGTAACAAGGCTTCGTCATATTTTTTATTTCCGGTTAACGGAACGCCAAGCGATGCTGCCAAATCTTGGTTGCCGACCTGCTGTCCGCCGTCCAGCATGGCCTTTGCTTTTGCCAGTCCCAGAGCGTTTTGATTCATCTTTTCCAGCTTTTCCAAATCCCACTGATGTTCCTGCTCTCTGTCGGCCACCGCCCAGTCTCGCTGTTGCTGGCGCTGTGCCTGCGCCAGCCGGTTGGCATAAAAAGTCGTCGGATCAGCGGCCAGCGCCGCCTTATCAATCTGTTCCTGATCGCCGCTTTCCAAAGCCGCCGCCAAGGCCTCTCGGCGTGAATCGTCCAGCGCTTTGTCTTTTGCATGCGTATATGCGTTCAGCGCCCCTGCCCAGTCAATACCCTGAATTGGCTGCGGCTGATAGCTTTGCAGCGAGTTTATGATGTCTCTGTCTCGGTTAAACTGTCTCATTTCCCACTCCTCATATTAAACAACAGCCGCACCCGCGCCGGCACCAGTGCCACCGGCTGACATACCGCCACCCATTCCTCCGGCAGCCGTTGCCGCCGCCATAAGACCATTGCTGATAAAGGAATTTATTCCTTGAGCATTTGCGCGTTTCGCAGCCTGCTGCTGGTTATAACCGCTGGTCAGCAAATTAGCCATGGCCATATTTTTGTCATAATCACTCATCGAATTTGACAACAGGTTCCAAATCTGGTTTACATATCCGGTCTGTGCATTGTTGCCGAAGTTTCCCGCGTTGATCTGGTCGTTCAAACTCTGGCTGAAAGCGTTTTGCCCAGCCAGCGTCGCATTGTAGGCGGCCAAATTGGTCGCGTCGTTCTGATTATTCTGCAGGTCGGTCATCGCCCGTTGGTAGGCTTCGCTTCCCGGTGTCAGCCCCTGATTAATCAGCCGCGTATGCAAGTCATCCGTTTGTTGCTCATAAATTGGCGTCGTCTTGTCAAGATACGACTGAAAAGCCGCCGCTTCCGCCCGCTGTCTGGCCTCGTCAGATCCGTCAACGCTCCAGTTCCAGTCGCCCAGATTGCCGCTCTCGCTCATCTGTTTTGCCAAATCCTGAAAATTACTGTTGACCTCATCAAAATCAGCGGTATCAATACCGCTTAGATAACTCAAGCCCATCAATATGCCGGGGTTCATTTTTGTACTCTGACCGCCTAAACTCATTTTTCTCTCCATTTGCATTCATTTTTCAACATTCCTAACAGATAACAGTCTTCGCCGCTGCTGCGATAGCGGCGCAGAAGGCCTTCTGTCTTGAAACCAAGCCCTTTAACCAATTTCAGGCTTTTCACATTATCCTTGCTCACAATAATATTAATCCGATGACAGTTCATGCCGTCAAAAGCCAGACCGAAAACAGTTTTCAGCACTTTTCGGCTGCACCAGTGCCTATCGACGGTATAAATTGTCCACCAAAGCGAGCCGTCCTGCAGCCCATGATAGATCAGACCGCCGACGATCCGGCCGCCGTAAAGAAATCCAAGCGTAAAATTTTCGCCGATTTCCTGCACGCCGACGCCCAGTCCCCGGCAAACCCAGGCGGCTATAATTCCGTCCCGGTCGGCCACGATCTTACATGATGCCGGTTCCGGTCTGGTACCTGATTCCCGTGTCATACCACTCAATAACGTTTCCTTTCGTTTTCGTCTTAAAAACCACCGAAGCCTTAAATCCGGTTGAGCTGTTGGCAATCCACTGACTGCGGATCTTCGTCGTTTTCAGCGTACTCCACTTGGTGCCGATCGGGTTGCCGCTGCTCGACCATTTGGCCTCGTTCCACTTTGTCTGGCCGATTGTGCCGATGTTTGAAAAATAGTTCACATTCCGGTCTTCAAAGTCCATATTGGTGTAAATCGTCAGCTGATAGTTGGTTGACGAACGCGTCTTGGGGTTCAAAAGCACCACTTTTTTTAGCTGATCCGTGCCAAAGTTTGTATATGCCTGCTCAATATGTCCCTCAATCAGCACACCGTTGTCCGAATATGAGTTGTCAAACAAAAAAACACTGTCGTCAGAGCCGAAGAACATTTTGTTTTCAAATTCTTCCCAGCAAAAGGCGCGGATATTTGTAAACCGGCACCAGGCACCGGTATTAATGTTAATCACATGCTGCTCAAACTGCTGGCTGACCGGCACGTTAAAAATACCGTATCCCTTTTTGGAATAGATAATCCCCTGCCAACCCTCCTTGTCTTTGTTGTTTGCCGTACGGTCAAGTACCAGACCGCGGATCGTGTCGCTGAATGCAATCTGGGAGTTTCCGGCATTGTTTGAACTCAGCGCCTTGCTGAGCGGAATATACCCGTCTTCCGAAATAATCACGATATCGCCCTGAAACGGCATCACGCAACGATAGCCTATCGGCTTGCTCATTTTATAAGAGCCTTTCAGTGCCCAGCCTTCAGCCGAGTTCGGATTACTGCCCGTATAGAGCAAAACCTCGCCTTCCGAGGTTATAAACACGGTCATGTCGTCAATACCGGCACCGCCGTCAATCGTCCAGTTTGCCACGGCCACCAGCTGGCCGCCCCATTTTGCCACCGCCGACAGGTCAAAAGCCTTCAACTCGCCGGAAACATTGCCGGCCAGCGCCGCATACCAGACTTTCAGCGTGTTTTTCTCAACAAACCACAGAAATTCCTTACTGACGGCGCCGGCAATAATCCGCTGCGGCTGCAAACTCTCGTTCTCAAATCCCCAGTCTTCAAAATGCTCAGCATCCGCTTCGTCAATATAATAGACTTTCGGCGTATCCATTCCGTTCATAAAATACAGATAATTCTTATACTGAACTGTCTGGCAGCGCGTTTCCGTAAAAGATACACCCTCATAAGCCCTGACGTATGCCGGCGACGAAACATTAAACGCCTTGTGGTCATATAAGGCAATCAACCGGTTGTTCAGCGGCTTTTTGTAACTTACCAGCGTTTCAACTTTGGCGCTGTTGTCCGTCTCGCTGCCAAGCTTAACATAGGGCACATATCCCGGCCGCAGAATAATCTTGTTGTCCAGCGGAATATAATTATCCATCCTGATTGCATATGCGGGGCTCATTGTGCCGAGCGAATCACGCGCATTCAGACCGCCGATCGGTGCCGGCAGAATGAAATCGCGCGATTTAACGCTGCGGCTGACTGGTCTTCGCTGCATTGACAAACACCTCCCCGTCGCCGTAATCCGTCAGAAACGCCGGCCCGGCCAGATTAATGTCCTTGGTTGCCAAACCGGTTCCGAACTTCTTTTTGAGCTCGCGCTCATATTCGTTAAATTCTTCGGTATAATCCATCCCGTTTCTTTTCAGCCAGCGCCAGATAATGCCGAGCTTAACCACATACGGGTCAAAAACCGGAATATCCGAGTTTTTGGTTAGTCTGGGTTTCTCCTCGAAAGTCCTGTCAGCCAGACAAACGGCGTTGGACCGATACTGGAAGACGATTTTTATTCCCGGCGCCGGCGGCACCAGAAACTTTATTGCGTTATTTTGAATTTTAAATTTGACGTCAATGCCCGGACAGTTGAAATACTTTTCCCGCATCCAGTCTTCCGGCGTAATCGCGCCGATAACTTTCTCCATCTGGTCTTTGATGAAGACGGTATTGTTCAAAATGGCATAAAAATCAGGCACGATATTGTCCAGCGGATAAACCGTCTGATTCGCCACCGTCAAAAGCGTTGCTTCTTTGGTCAGATCCTGCCAGTCGCCGTAGCGCATCAGCGAATCCAGCTCGGATTTTGCCACGCTCAGAAAAATCGCATTATGCTGCGAATTGACATCAAACAAATCCGTCGGCCGCTGTGTCGAAGTAATATCGGCCACTTCCTGGCATATTTCCAGAATCGAACTCATCGGCTACTCCTTGCTTTTGGCCTTCGCCGCGTCTTCCAGAACTTTTATCTTTTCCTTGAGCTTGGCAATTTCGGCCTTATAAGCGGCTTCTTTCTTTTCAAACTCTACCAAAGCGCCGTTTCCTCTGGCATTCTGCAAAAATTTGACCGCCAGTTCCCGTTCGCTGACAATATTGAGGTCTGTTGCCTTGCTCTCGTCAATTCCGGCCAAAGCTTCAACCGTGAAAATACCGCGCACTTTCAGGCTGTCGATCTGCGCTGCCGTCAGAAAAGCAAACTGTTCCAGCGGACTGCCTTTTTCTTTCTGTTTTTTTGCCAGCAGATAACGGTTATATTCTACCGGAAAACGGTTCATTTTCTCGGCATCGGCGGGCTGGTCATACACATCGCAGTTGTTGTCCTTCAGGCGTATTTCCACAAAGGTTCGGTCTTCAAATTCCGGCAAACCGTCTTTGGTCAGGTTTCCGGTTTTGACCGAACGGTCGTAAAACCTTGCAAAAACGCCCTCCTCGCGCTTGCTTTTGTTCAACAAATCCTGAAAAGCGGCAAAATCGGCATCATACATAAAATTCTCTCCTTAAAAGAAAGGGGCGGTTTGCTGCCGCCCCGGTTGAAGTTGAACTATTCGCTCTTGTTGATCAAGACACCCTGCAGAGCCGCATTAGACATCGTCATATTGCCGGCCCAGCCGATAATCTTGTAGAGTGCATCCTGATTGATGGCCATACGGTCGCCGCCGATTACCTTCATGTTGCGGTCCTTGTGCGGACGCAGATAAATGTAATTGGTGTTCAGGAAGTACATATGCCCGGCCGGACAGTTGCCGCCCTGACCGCCGTCATAAATGACGTCGGTTCCTTTGTATTTCAGGGTCTGGAAACCGGCATCGGCCAGTTTCGGATCACTGAAACGCTGCAGCGGCGTCAGCCCCTGCTCATAGAGCGAATACATCGTATCATCGGCCACGATCAGATCCGGCTTGTCGGTTCCGCGGCTCAGGCTCAGATACATGGCGTCCATTGCCGGACGGATGGTCTCCGAGGTCAAAGCCGCCGCGGAAGTCGTCGCCTTGTTGCGCCAGAACTCGTTACCCGAGGTTGCGCGGTTAATGCCGCCGACGGTTCCGGTTGCCGGCGCATCCGCCACCAGCAGCTTCAGACCGCCGATTGCCTTGCCGGAGGATCCGGTGCCATCACCGTAAATCGCGGCCGACATCTGGTTCATCATTGTCTTTCTGGCGTTTTCAATGCGCTTTTCAAACAGATCAATCATCTGCTCGCGGCCGGAGTTTTTCAGCATGTCTTCGCCCGAAATCGCCACCGGCACGGCGCAAAGCTTCATGGCATATTCTGCCGATGTAAACAGCTGTTTCGGCGTATAGTCAATGGCGTCATAGCCCGAATACCAGACCATATCGCCTTCGCCGTATTCCAGTTCTTCCAAAATCTTGGAACCGCCGGAAATCGGGCGGATTTTGTTTTTTGCCTTCAAACGGCTCAGCAAAGCGTTGTTGTCCGAGACGTTGTCGGCAAGCTTACCCGTTCTGTTTTCCAGAGTCGTGGTAAAAATGTCGTCATAACTTGAGTTAGGACTTGCCATTTTGGTTTCTCCTTAAGTTAAAAGATTAAAGTCCCTGAGCGTCAAACTGCTGCTCCAGCAGATCGCGGGTAGACAGTTCCGGCTTGGCGGCCGCGGCTTTGCCCTTCGGATCAAAACCGGCTTCTTTGGCCTTCGCCGCTTCCTCGACCTTTTTCTTCAAGGCGGCGTCCTGCCGGGCCGAAATCATCTTCTCCTGCACTTCCGGCACCAGCCACACCGCTTTGGCATAAGCGTCTTCAATATCCTTGGCCATGCGGGAGTTCAAAAGCTGCCCCATCACATTTTTAACGCTGTCAAAATGCGGATGTTTCGGATTTCCGTTCTCATCCTTGGCCTCGATAAAATTATTGATGGTCTGGTTGGCTTCGGCCTGCCGCTGGCTGGCTATCATTCCGTTCAAAGAACTGAAATTCTGTTCCAGACGGCTTATTTTCTGCAACAGCGGATTGTTCTCAGTATTGTTTTCCGTTTCCAAACTGATGCCGTAAGCTTCGGCCAGCTTTTTGATCGTCCCCTGCGGATCCTCTGCAAAAGCATCGTCAACTTTTGCCAAAGCCTCAATCCAATCCTGCGGCTTGGCAAAACCGGCTTTAGCCAGTCGCTCCTGCCGGGGCGTCAAAACATTGTCCAACCACTTATAACCGTTCAGTCTGTTTCCAAAATCGCTGAACCCGCGTTCAACTTCCCTTTCCCGCTCGGTCAGATATTTCCGCCATTCGGGCGACAAGGTTTTGAACTGTTCGGCATATTCTTTTTTGTAACTTTTAGGAGCGTCCAGATATTCGTCAACGGTTGAAGCCGCCGCGGCTTCCTGTTCTCCCGGGTTACCGCCTGTCATATCCTGGCTTTGCATTGCTGCCGAAGCCGGATCCTGATCCTGCAAAATTTCACTCATTCCATATTTTCCTTTTGTAATTACGCATAAATTCCGCCCAGAGGTCGTCTCTTTGGGCTTTTTCATTACGCAGACGAACATTCTTGCGATATTCGTCCGAATAATCCTGTGCCAAAGCCAGATTGTTGGCTTTCATAAACTTCTCAACTTCGGCCGGCGTTTCGGCAACGCTGCCGTCCGGCAGTCTGAACGCTTCAAACATCAGAATCCTTTCACATATCCGGTTGAAATATTCGCCGTCACCGCATTTCCCGCCGCGATCTGCTCCTGTTTCAGGGCAAACTGCATCTCCGCCTCTTTGTTCTGCATGGCCACCTTGTTGTCTTCAATCTGTTTTTTGAGTGCCAGTTCCTGACTTTTAATCTGGTTCTGCTCTTTCTTAACCGCAAATTCCTGCGCATTTTTCTGCGCCTGATTCTGCACGGCCAGAAGCTGCGGATTCGGCTGCGGCGGCTTGGGCTGACTGAGTTGGCTGCCGATTTTGGCAAAAGTCTGTTCGATAACCGATTCAAACTGTCTGGCATTCGGCAAAGTCGCCACCACGGAAATCATCATCTGCTTGTATAAAGGCAGCAGCAGCGGCTGTGCCGAAATAACCTCGAAGGCAATTTTAACCATGTCATTAATGGCTTTGACGGTCTCCATGGCCTTCTGCGCCTCGGCATCCTGATTAAAAGCCGTATCCGTTTCAATTCCGAGCGCCATGCCGCTCAGTTTTTCGGCCTTCAGATACTGCACGGCTTTCCCAACCACCTCCGGCGGATAAACATCGTTTTCCGGCAAAAACCCGGCCAGAGTTTCTTCAGAAAAACGCTCGCAGATAATTTCCGCCTTGATTTTAAACAAATCGGTCAGAAACCGCTGCATATCGTTCTGACGGTCCTGATTGCGAAGCGAGCCAAAGTTCGTCTTTTGCTTAACGGCGGTAGCCGTCTCGTTCGGGTTTGAATTTCCGCGCATAATGTCGGATACGCCGGTCAGTTCAAAAAGCTCGGCTTTCAGCTGCTGACGCCGTTCCGAGAGCTGTTTCAGGACGTTCAGATACTGCTCGATGGGCGCAAAATCTATAATTCCGCGCAAACCGCCGGCATCCCGGAGCTTGTCAAAATCAGGGATGGACACCAGTGTCACGTCTTTGTTCAGAATGTTTCCGAGTTCCGGGAAAGCGCTGTCATAAGCACCGCTTACTTTCAGCGCCTTCATCGTCAGTTTCATCCGGTTGGTTACGCCGTCCAGTTCGTCCAGCAAAGACTTTATTTCCGCATAATCCGGCACCGGCAGCAGCGAATCATTGCGCTGCGTGGCAAAAATAGGTTTCGGAAAAGGAAAAAATCCAGGCAGTTTAAGCAAATCGTCGCTGACTTTCAAAAACTTTGTCTTGCATTCTTTCGAAATCCAGTAGATTTTCGCGGTTTCCCTGTCCCAAACCTTGTAAATCAGCGTATCTTTGCCCTGATAATCTTTCTCGCCCGGCTCGACAATCAAATTCCTGACTTCTTCGCCAAAAGCGTCAATTACCTCCTGTTTTGTCATCCAGATTTTGCGAGCCGCCCAGCCGGCGTCTTCCCAAATTCCGACCTTTTCGCTGTCCGCCAGAAAATCGGCCGGATCGAAATATGAAGTTACGACGCGCTCTGAACGCTTGATTTCGCTGATTTCTCCGTCAACCTCGGCCGACTGCATCTCCGCTTCATACTTTTCTTCCAGAATCCCCATGCCGGAGATCAGAAAATCATTGCGCGCATACTTAACCGCGCTGTCAAAATCAAACTGGTCCAAATCCCAAACCAGCGCATTTTCAATAATCCGGCAGGCCGCGGCAATAACCGGATCAGAGTTTTTCTCCCGGCGGTCTGCATAAGGACGCGGCTGTTTGAAATACAAAAAAGGCTTCATGATTTCCACCGAAGCCCAAAAAATGTTGTGTTTATTCTTGTTTTTCTCGTTGCCATAATATTTTCTGGTCTCTTCAATCAAATCATGGAACGGCTTCCAGTATTCCTCGGCCCGGCTCAGCTTTTTCTGCCAACGATCCACACGCTCGGCTTCGGTCATGTCAAAATCATCACTCATCGGTCAAAATCCCCAGCAAAGAGCTTTCCCGCACCACAACCACATCGGGATCATAGGTCGGCAGCTCGTCAAAAACATGAAACAAAACCCGGTCGCCAAGCTTAATGTCTGCTTTAACATCCGGGCCTATTCCTTCAACCGTTCCAATTGTCCGCTCGGTCTCATGCCCGTCTGTCAGAATAATTCCGCCTTCGGTTTTTTTCTCCTGCTTGTCCAGCCGAATAAAAACCCTGTCCAAAACTGCTTTTACCATTCTGTTTCCCTGCTCCCCACATCCTTAAAAAGTTGTTCAAAAGTTACTTGCCCGTTGCCGTAAAGCCGCGGCCTTCCATTGTCAAAAACCGGTTCAGCGAAGGTCAGCGCCAAAGCGTCGGCCTTATCCGGCGACCGACCGATTCTTTCGCGGAATTTGTCTTTGTCTTCAAGCTGCAGCTGGTCTTGCGCAATTTTGACCCGCTCCACGCCGCAGAGTTCGTCAAAAAGTTCCTCGTCATCAGGCAGTTGCACAGGCAAATCGCCGCGCAGCCACTGATTGACACCGTCCCACATTTCCGCCCGCTTGTTTTTGTAACGGTCGTTCAAAATAGCCTTGCCGCCGAAGTTGATTCCCTTGACAACTTCGCCAAAACCGCGGTGTTTCAAAATATCATAGACGCCGGCGCCGGAATTTCCCAAATCCAGAAACAAGCGCTGCGGCTGATAATCTTTGATGAAACGGGTTGCCAAATCGGCCAGTTCAACCGTATCAAAGCCCCTGACCACATGCAGCCGGTAACACCAGCGCCCTTTACGGAAACAAAAAACGCTGCGATCCGTTCCGCAGCGCGCAATATCCAGCCCGATGACCAACGGCGACGTCGAACCGTCCATTTTTGGTTTCATGGCTTCCCTCACCGTCTTGCTGTTAATCAGCTTATAATCGCCCTGCGATACCGGCTCGCCCAGCCAAATATGGCAGTAATCGTCAAAATCGCGTTTCTTGCATTTGGCAGCCTGCGTTTTAATCTCTTCCGGGCAGAACGGATTGTCATAATAATTGACCTTGCGCACCAGCGTCCGCTCGTCCGGATTCGCAGCCACCAGTTTCCACAACGGATCGTTTTCTTCCATCCGGTTCATCGAAATCCAAATCTCCGAACCGTCCTTGCGAATGGTCGGATCCAAAATTTCCCAGCTTTTTTTGGTAATTGTCTGCGCTTCCTCAATCCAGCAAATATCCACGCCTTCCAGCGATTTGATGTTCTGGGCGTTCTGGTCGCGCAATCCCTTAAAAATAATCCGGCTTCCGGTTACCAGATTATCAATCCGGTCTTCATAAGCTCTGAAATCGCTTAAACCATAATAATCAATCCGGTCGCATAAAAGCTTATAGACAGAATCCTTGATAGAATCCTGAATTTCACGAACACAGGCGACAAAAACCTTTTTTTCCCGCGCCCGCATCAGCAGGCTGTCTGCGAAAGCAAAAGACTTGCCACCGGCGCGCCCGCCATAATAGAATTTATAACGCCGGTTTTCTTTCAAAAGCGGCCTAAACGGGGTCGGTATCGTTACCTTCACGGTTTCCATTCTCTTCCCCCTCGTATCCGACCAGCGCCTGTTTAAGCGTCATCGTCACGTCGCTTTTTTCTTTCCAGTTACCTTCAAAGGCGTTTTTCAGAATAAAATCGGCCTTGTTGCCGGGAATCCCTTCGGCACACTGGCGAACCCAGTAGGCTTCGACAACTTGCTTGTAATAATCAACCAGCGGCTTGAACGCCGGTTTGTCGCCATAGTCATAAAAGGTCGTTTTGGTAATGCCGGCAAAGGTACAGAAGTCCTCAATCGTCGTCGGCGCCGGAATGTTGGCCGTCACGACGCCGGTTTTGGTAACCTTGTCCACCGTCCGGCTCTCGCAGGCTTCCAGAAAGGCGGCAATTCTCTCGGCCATGTCCTTCGGCGACTTAAAAGCCCTCGGCCGGCCGCCCAGCAATCCCCATTTTTTGAAGTCGGACAGATATTCGTCTTTCGTTTTTGCCATTTTTCAAACTTTCCCATAAAAAAAACCGCTTTTAACAGCGGTTTCAAACTTCCATGAAAGCCTTGTATTTCTAAGGCTTCCGCTTAATAAAACAATCGCGCGCGCATATTTTCGGGTAAGAAAACCACAAAGCGGCGGCATTTAGTCCTCGTTTCCAAAGCGCCAGTCCGCCTCCTCTTCGGCAAAAACCGGATTTTCAATCGCTTCTTTGAGCCAGAGCAGTCCGGTCTCAACATACTGCCTGGCAAGTTCCGTTTTTTTCCTGTCCACAACCAGCCAGGGCTTGTTCTCGGCAAGGCTTGTCAGCGCCCGGATTTCATTGCCCAGCTTTTCGACCTGTTCCAGCAGCCCCTGCTGATATGCCGTCATTTTTATTTTCATTTTTTATCCTTGCCCGCAATAAAGAAAAGCCCTGCGCGGGGACACAGGGCTTTGGCAGATACAAAAGACCCGCCTAAAAGGAGAAAGGCGGGCATAAAAAATGAGAAACTGTATACTCACAATTTCTCACTCTACGAAAATACTAAAACACCCTGTGGATAATGTCAAGCATAAAAATTATTTTTTTACCAGATTCCCAACATCCGCCCGCAAACCGGAAGTTCCAGCCCCAAGATCAATACTGTTGCTTCCGGCCGGCGGCCGGCTTTGACTGACTGCCACAGTCCCACGCCCAAAAAAAACAGATAGTACCCGCTTATCCAATCCATGTTTTACTCCTTTTGTCATTTTTTATCAGACCCTCAGTAAATATCGACAAATTATCCGTTTTAAACCCTCAACAGAAAATTTTTTTGTCTTTCCGAAACCAAATCGCCGCACAAACCGCCTTGCCGAGCTTGCCAAAATTGCCGGCAACGGCAATTTTCCCTTTCCCCGTCCCTATCCGTCATCCTCGGACCAATTCCGGCTAAGCCTTTCCCCCAAACTTATCCACACCATCACTTTTCCCCGCTTTTCCCTTCCCGTCCTCATTTTCCGTCCCTTTCCCCAAACTTATCCACAACCTGCCCAATCCCTTTCCCCCTCGTCCTCCCCCTTACCCTTATCCCAAACCCGGGATATTTTTATTTTTTTTCTTTTGCTTCTTTTCTTTTTTTTCTTTTTGCTTTTCCGACGATTATTGAAAAAAGCGTAAAAATCCTTATGTCGGTTTTGACTGAAAAAATCCGACTTTCCGGAGCCTTTCGGCTCTTTCTGTCTCCCATCGCCGGCGACAAAGCCTTGACCTTGCCGCAACCGATATCCGGAGGCCTGAGTTCCCGTTTTGGCTCACCTGCACCCACGCCGCGGGGAGGCCGTAAAACTATGGCTTATATGTGGAATAATACCAAAATAATACCGTCTTTGCCTGTCTTTCTCCTTTTCTTATTTTTTTCATCGTCGTTTTCTTATCAATCGCTCATTCAGGTCATTTTTTCCTCCTCAGACAATAAAATCGCACCAAATCGTCAAGCCCGGCGCAAAGCAGTTTTGCCTCGCCGGCGACAATCATTTTCCCGTCCAGGCATACCCTTTCCACCACTTTGCGGCATTCCGGGCGGATAGCCTGCATAGCGCGGATAAAACGCTCTTCTGCATCATCCATATATTCCGGCCGCCGGAAGTTTCCGCCGCCGTCAACCCTGCTCTTCCGCATATCCTGCGCCTTGGCGGTTTCCGTGCCCGACTTCGCATGATCGGCAGACAAACGTTTTCCGGCCGTCAGCCGGTTCAGCGCCGTATGCAGCCAGAACGGCCGCCGAAACCGGCGCAGCCAGTTCGTCTCCTCATAAATGACTTCCAGCGTCGTACGCATATAATAAGTTCCGTCGTCGCGCCGTATAAAACCCTTTTTCCGCAGTTCTTCCGGCGATATATAGGTCTCATCGTCAAATCGCATTTTCTTTCTCCAATCAAAATTTGCCGCCCGGGATTACAACCCGGCCGGCAGATGATCGTCTATGGCGCTCGAAAGACTTGTCGCGCCGGTTTCGGCCGCTTTTCGGTCTCTTTCTATTTTTTCCAGCTGTTTGCCGTAATACCGCCGATTATTGGCGTCAATCAGATCGCGCGCAAATGTAAACAATGTAATTGCGGTGGGGTTTAGCTTCCGCCCCGCAGCCGGTTTCGGAATCGTCTGCGGCAACCCGGCTTCTTCGTTGGCCAGCCAGCGGTAATCATAGGCTATCATCAAATCAATCGTGTCGATGATAATGTCGCGCGGACAGTTTTTCAGACCGCTCCAGATCGAATAAGGCAGAACCACCGCCGTTTTGTTAACTGTCTTTTTAAAATTCCCCGCCATGCTCAAAATCCTTTTGTATAAATTCCTTCTTGTTCATACTCAAACACCAGTTTATGCGCCGGAAGCCCAAAGACGCTTTCCAGCTCGAAAACAACCGGCAGACTGATGTCTTTCTGTAAATTGTGGCGAATTTTCGAAAACAGAACGTGTTGAGCATCGTCCAAACCATGCCGCCGCGGCAGCTCCAACAAACGGCGCAGATTGACGCGACATGGCTTATATCTCCCATAATCGTACGAACAACCACTCAGCAGATACGCCACGCTCACATCCAGCGCGGCGGCAATTTTATTTAAGGTTCCGATTTTCGGCGTCCGCGCAGAGCCTACGATATTTACCCATTGCGTAGCATTCCGAAAAGTCTTTTTGCCCAACGCATACGACGACCAGCCTTTCTTTGCTGCCTCCTCACAACAGCGGTCAACCACCGCCAGCCCCCGATAATAGTCATTTCCCCTGTATGCTGCCATTTCACTCCCTTTTCTTGTTTGTCATCCTCTTTTATCGCCACCCTCGGCCAATTCCAGCTAAGCGTTTCCGTCATCTTCGGGCTTGTCCCGGAGATCCGGAAACGCAAGCCTCATTGCTTTTCCTCGAAAAAACTGTCACCGGCAGTTTTTTTTCTTCGGCAGGCCGACAATCCATGCAGCAAGCCTCATTGCTTTCCTCTTAAAACCTTCCGACGCAACTGCCAAATTCGCAGTTCCATCCGCAGCCGCCACCAAAATTCACGCATTGTTTTCACAAATCCAAGGCTTTGCAGTAGATTTCCAGGAGAAGTTCCTTTTCGTCGCGGTCGGCGGCATCCATTTTGCGGAGCTTGAGAATTTCTCGCATGACCTTTACGTCGAAACCGGCAGATTTGGCTTCGGCGAAAATGTCGCGGATGTCTCCGGCAATCGCTTTTTTCTCTTCTTCCAACCGTTCAATGCGCTCGATCAGAGAGCGCAGCCTGTCTACGGCAATGCCGCCAACTTCGGCGTCCTTTGCCGCTACAGGGTCAAAAACCGGCTCCTGCGGATCATCTTCCCGTTGCAAAACCTTACCCAAATTCGGATTACCACTCATTTCTTTTCTCCTTTTTCCCAAAACCAAACCAAAACGCGGAAATATAAAAACACTTCCACAATCCACCAAACGGCACCAAGCAAAAACGGCGCAAAAACCAGCCACCAGTTTATTTCCAAAACACCGGCCTGCTTAAAAACCGCCAAAAGCACACAGAAAAAACCCAGCCAGCTAAGATTCAAGCCCCTTCTCCCGTTCAAAATCTTCCAAATCCAAATTTAATTCTTCAGCTTTTTGCAAAATTGAAGAATGTCTCCATACCGGAATTTTTCCTCTTTGTTTCCAGCCCATGACCACACTTGGCCAAACATTCAGTGCACGTGCCATAGCACAAACACCGCCAAATTTTTCAATTACCATATCTACAGACATATTATCCTCCCGTAAACATATTTAATCCGAATTTAGATACAGTCAATACAAAATACGTATTTTACAAACAAAAAAAAAGTGTTATCATACACAATATGAATTATTGAAAGAAATGATATGAGCAAATGGAAATGGATTAATGATCTTCTGGCTGAAAAAAGAATCAGCCAAAACGAGTTTGCCAAAGAGATTGGCTGGAGTCAGGCTCGCGTCTCCGAGCTCATTTCCAACAAACACGATATTCCGGCAGACAAGTTATATAATATTGCCAAATATTTAAATATCGATTTAGGCCAATTAACAGCCTACAATGCCGGAAAATTAGATTTTATTCCGCTGCCCAATCATCAGCTTGGCACTGCCGTCGCTGCCGATAAAATTGTTTCCACAGTCTCATCATGGTTCAAACAGCCGCGACCAAAGACCGTAGAGATAGCTATGTTGGATGTTTCCGCCTGTTGCGGCGCCGGCACCGACACCCCCGAAGAAAACGTAGTCGGCATTTGGCAAATGCCGCTGACCGATTTCAAAAGCATAACCGCCGCCAGCCCGGAATATATAAGAATTGTCCGCGCTGTCGGCGACAGCATGCAGCCAACCATCAATGACGGCGATTTTGTTTTTGTTGACACCTCTTCGCGGTCAATGACATCGGATGGCATCTATGTCATTTCCAGCGCCGCCGGATTGGCCGTTAAACGACTGCAAAACAGCTTTACCGGCGACGTCATCGTCCGCTCGGACAACAAAGCGTATGATTCGCTTTCTTTCAGCCTTTCCGACCTGCATTTGCTTGGCCGTGTCGTCTATATCCTCAACGCCAAAAAAGTTTAATAACTTTTAATTCTCATTTGCCGCCTTCGGGCGGTATTTTTTTTACTCTTTTCAAAAAAAAATTTCCTAAAAATCAAAGCAATAAATTTTTCGAATAAAAAAATTTATTTTACGATTGACATTATACAAAAAACGTATAAATATATTTGTAAGGAGGAAATAAACAATGTCAAAATTTCGGGTGATGATTGTGAAAAAGAACGGCCAGCCAGTCGGCGTTCGCGCCGCCGCCATCAACGGCCGGACGATTGTGCTGGGATTGCGCGACGAGCCGGAACAAATGAATTGGCATGACGCCGTAAAAATTGGCATACCGACAAAAGAGGAATGGATGGCGATTGCCGAAAATTTGGACGCCGTAAACGAAGCCCTCGTCAGAGCAGGCGGCGCGCCGCTGGAAAAAATCTGGTATTGGTCTTCATCGGAGAGCGACTACGGTTGGGCGTGGTCCCTTAGCCTTGGTCGCAGTCACGGTTTGGGCCACAGCTGTGAAGACAACCCTGGCTACACTCGCTCGGTACTAGCTTTTTAATTTTAACCATTCGGAGATTGAGATGGTAACCAATCAGATTGACGACATCATTAACGCATACAATTCCAAACTTTCCAAAACCTATGCCGAATTTGCAAATGTTTTGGACGAAGTCAAAGGTATAGTACCGGTCGACAACCATTACCTGTTCGATGAATACCAGGCAAGAATAGACAATGCCTATCAGTCGCTGATTATGATTTCCCGGCCGCATCTCCGCCGTTTTGCCGAAGAACAGGAGAAAAGCCATGGCTAGACTTTTTTGGCATCCGATGACCGAACAACCGACTGAACCGGAACGCTGGAACACTTTTGTCATCGCTTATCCAAATCCGCGTTTTTATCGGAGCAAATTTGCCGGAGAACCGGAACATAACGGCATTCCGCCCTATGTTTTCGACGTCGCCGTATGGACCGGCACTGATTTCGCCCATACGCAGGCAATTAAATACTGGGCACGCATCCCGTCCCCAACACATATATTTTGAGGATTTTGCAATGAAAATTATTGAATCATCGGGAATTATTCTGGCTTTTTCAACAATCTTCATCGGATTTTTTATGTAAGAAACAGAGCTTAACTCCACCCGGGGCGGCGGGTCATCCGCCCAAACTATTTGTCGGGCAAATTCCGACTAAGCCACCCGTCATTGTCGGGCTTGTCGGAAAATACCACAACTGTTACCTTCGGGCTTGACCCGGAGGTCTGAAAAAGAAAGGAAAACAATGCAAATCAGTTTGTCGGATCAGATCAAATGCGTCGAGCGCGAAATTGACATGCGTCGCCGGGTTTATCCGCGTCGTGTCATAAATAAAACCATGACTGAAGGAGAAAAAGACAGGGAAATCGCCGCAATGCAGGCAGTACTAAATACACTTATTCTTTTTCAACGCTGCCACTTACACCATTCGTTTAATCGAAATCAGGAGAAATAAATGAGTAACAATACCCCGGACTACGAAAATAACTTGGCATTTGAACCGGCCAAAATCGCCGGAACAATGGCAACAATAGCAAAAGATGGCAAAGCCGTAGCCATACGATGTTACATTGACGGCCAGCATTATTTTGACCTTGGATTGGAAGACGCGCCGGGAAAAATGGACTGGTTTGACGCAAAAATTTGGTGTGAAGAACACTACTGCCGGCTGCCGATGAAACATGAACTAGAATTTATTGGCAAAAACTTAAAAGCGGTTAACAAAATGCTGAAAAGTACCGGCGGCAAGCCGCTGAAAGGAGATTACTGGTCTTCCTCGGAGACCTCTGACTACGGCGCGTGGTACTCTACCTTTAACGGCAGCTTCGACTTGGACTGGTACGATAAGGACGACAAGCAGTACGTTCGCCCGATTTTTTGTTTGTGAGGAAAAAATGAAAAAATTCAGAGTAATGATTGTTAAAAAGAACGGCCAGCCGGTTGGCGTTCGAGCCGCCACTATAAACGGCCGGACGATTGTGCTGGCGCTGCATGATGAGCCGGAACAAATGAATTGGCATGACGCCGTAAAATTAGGAATTCCATCAAAAGAAGACTGGATGGCGATTGCTGAAAATTTTGACGCCGTAAACAAAGCCCTCATCAAAGCAGGCGGCGAGCCGTTGAAAAAAAACTGGTACTGGTCTTCGTCGGAGTACTCGAGCAACGACGCGTGGGAGTCCTACTTTAACACCAGTTACGGTTTGATTATCTACTATAAGAACGGCAGCACTAATGTCTACGTTCGCCCGGTGCTAGCTTTGCAATTTTAACCATTTAACTATTGGGAAATAAACAATGTCAAAATTCAGAGTGATGATTGTGAAAAAGAACGGCCAGCCGGTCGGCGTTCGCGCCGCCACTATCAACGGCCGGACGATTGTGCTGGCGTTGCGCGACATGCCGGAACAAATGAATTGGCACGACGCCGTAAAAATTGGAATTCCAACTAAAGAAGAGTGGATGGCGATTGCCGAAAATTTGGATGCTGTCAACAAAGCCCTTGTTCGTGCGGGCGGCGAGCCGTTGAAAAAAAGTTGGTACTGGTCTTCGTCGGAGTACTCCAGCTACTACGCGTGGTACTCTAGCTTTAACGGCAGTTACGGTTTGTACTACACCGGTAAGTACCGCAATGGCTACGTTCGCCCGGTGCTAGCTTTTTAACTTATCGATTCAGCTATTCGGAAGGAAAACAAGATGAAAATTGAATTAGGGCTGCGCTACAAGACAAGAAATGGAAGGCTCGCTTTTGTGTGTTTGCATGATGAAAGAAACGCCAAAGAATTCAGATTTTGCGGGGTACTGGCAAGTGAAGATAATTTTGAACACTACAACGATTTATCATGGCTAGAATCGGGAAAATGCACACATCATTCTCGACAAGCATATTATACCGAGGAAGGTTTTTCGTCTAAGGTAGAATTTCTATCACAGTTCGACCTTTTAGATTGCGTAGATAAACAGCAGAGAGATTTATTTGAGGTGGAAAATGAGTTTAACAGATGATTGGAAAGCTGAAAGGCTTAAGAAAGAAAAAGATTATTTTGTCAAAACTTTATCCAATGGGAAAATATATCCGGCGCACCTGTACGACGATAACAGTTTCAGTTTTTGCGGAAATAGAACTGAATATTTTCCTGTTGAGAATACAGACATCGAAGTGCTTGCTACGTGTGATTATAAAGAACTGTATAGGCTTAGAGAGGAAAACAAGCAGATGTTTGACCTTTTGGAAATGGTCGCAAGAGGGATTACGTTTAATTGTGATACCGAAGACGTTATTCGGATAACCTCCGCGGTCAAAAGGTTTTGTATTTCTAAACGTGAAAGCGAGGGGAAATGATAACACAATTTGAACATAAGTTTAATATCGGCGACACCGTGTTTTTAACGTTTTATTCTCAATGATGAAAATTTTATCACTACGCTGGAAGCTTTTGAAATAGACACATGCGTTACAAGTTTCAAAAGCAAAAACGGCGCAGTATGGCATAATTGCCGACCTGTCCGCAAAGATGAAGTAACTTTTTATGATGAGAGAGATGATTAAAGCTGATGAAGTTGAATATGAGCCAATATTCTTTGACTGGCAGTCCGGAGAATGGGTTCATCCAAGAAAGTCAAATGTAAATATTAATGATTTATTCGAGGTGCAGAATGAAAAATAAAAAAGTATACGGTCGTTTTATAATAGATTTTTTTGATGACGGGGAAGCCATGGGAATAAAAGATTATGCGCATATCGACCCCGATACACCCAAAGCACAGCAGCAGGCATTGAGTAAAATTTTTAATTGTCTGCATAAAAATTACCCGATGCTGATTATCGCGGAAACGGAACAAATGCAAAAGGATAAAAAACAATGATTGAAATTGGAGAAAACCTGTCAGACGTTATTACTACTGTCATGTGCTTTTTTGCTGCGTATTTGTTTGGGAGGGCTTTAAGATGAGTAAAAAATATAGTTTGACAAAACACGAACAAAAATTACTTGAAAAAGCACAGTATTACCAAGACAAAGCTAGTGAACTTCACAGAAAATTTGCAAAAAGTTTAGAAAAACGATTTAAAAACTCTATAACTATTCAGGAGTTTGAGGAGTGGGATTTGTGGACGTTGAATGAAAGTGGAGATTGCGGCGGCTATGAAATTGAAGAAAAATTTTGGAAAAAAGTTAAGAAAGAAGAGGAATCGACAAAATGAGCGCAGAGAAACCAGAAGTCAGCGATGTGTGGGGTGTCCGAGGACCACAAAACAGGGTTTTATTTGTTTCTGAAAATGCTGTTAGATTTTTAACGATAGCCCACAATAAAATTCACCCGATGATTATAGTGTGGCCGATTGAGAAGTTTATTGAGCGTTTTAATTACATCGGCCATAGCAAATCCCACATTAAAGATTTGTTTGAGGTAAAATGATGAATAAATACGAATTGCCATGCGACGATGAAGATGTAGGCGGACGATACTGTGCTATCTGTGGCTGCGCTTTGAATTTTAACGAAGAAGAAATTTGCGACTATTGTTTTTTTGAGGGAAGCAAGCCGCTTACGGATGAAGAAATAAAAGTTTTGGAGGTGGCTGATGAATAATTTTGATGTTAAAAATGACCCCGGTGGAACTTGGATTAATATTTATAAACTCCACAACAAAGAAATATATTGGTCTGGTTCAACCGGATATTCAACAAAAGAGGTGGCGCTATATAACAACGCATGTGAAAATTACAGAATAGCAACTTTAAATATTAAAGATGTCCTTAGTCAGCAAGCTGAGATTAATAAGCTCAGAGAGGTTATTAAGAAACAAGATGAATTTATTGAACATATGTGGATTAACCACCCTATTGTTAGAGGTCATGTAGCTTTATTAAATAAAGTACATAACGCCAGAAAAGCCTTAAACGGCGAAAGTGAGGGGAAATGATGATTGATGACATAAAGCAAGGCTTCTTCATAGGAATCGGACTTATTTGCGCGCATTTTTTTGTCAAAATCATTATAAATATTTTAATAGGATTTTTAAAATGATGAACCCATACTATAAAAGACTTGCACAACCGGTCAGCATAGTACTTCCGAGATACGGCACCGGCGGCGGAGCTGGCAGCTTTGTCTCCGAAACTCAAGAAAAACTCATTACTGCAATCTTAATTATAAAGCTCAACAATAAATAATGATGAGGCAAAAATGATTCGACAAATTGATGAATCTGTTTTAAATAAAAAGTTAATAACTTCTCAAGAAGCTATGAGCTATATTGGCATCGGCAATTATCAGAATTTTAAGAAGCTTGTCGATAATGGGGAAATTGGCTTTAAAAAAGTTGGCAGAACAAAATATTTCACAATTCAGGAGTTAGATCGGTGGCTGGCAAAACCAGATTACCTTACCGCATATACAAGCGAGGAGACATCTACCACGCATACTTCTCTTTTGTCGAGGAAGGAAAAAGAATACAGCTTAGAGAAACTACTGGAAGAACATCGCTTGAAGAAGCAGAACGCTACTGCATTAAAAGAGCGGCAGAACTGCAGCAGAAAGCCCGGCAACAGGCTTCTGGCGAATTGCCCAGCATAACACTTGACGAAGCTTTTGGCCGTTATTTTCAGGAAAAAGGGCAATATCTCTCCTTGCCGGCACAACGTCTAAGCCGCTTAACCAAATTAAAAAAAGATATAAGTGTCAGATACCTTTCTGACATAAAAGAAGAAGAAATAAATAAATTCATATCTCAAAATCGCGTTCATTTGAGTAATGCAACAATAAACAGATATTTGTACTTATTATCTGCCGTTTTAAGAACTGCCGCAGAAGAATGGAAAGTAAAAACCTACCCGATTAAACTTTCAAAATTCAAACTTAAAGAGCCGGCCGAAAATATAAAATATTTAAAAAACTGGGAAACAGCGCAAAAGATAATCGACCGCGCCGCGCTTCATCTCAAGCCAATTATATACACAGCTCTCTATACAGGGCTTCGTGAAAGCAATATTTTGAGCCTTAAATGGGAAAATATCGATTTCAACAATAAAATAATAACCCTTAAGGTTAAAGATTCCACCAGAGCCGGCGGAAAAGTCCACACGATTCCCATTGTCGAACCGTTAAAGGAAATTTTAGAAAAACAGCCACGTATAAATGAATATGTTTTTAATTATAAAGGTTTACCTGTAAAGAGCATTGCTACAGCGTGGAGAAATATTTTCTATAAAAGAAACAACCGGAAAACTTTTTCCAAGGAACTAAAAGACCCAACACTTCCTTACACAAATTTTCACACACTGCGCCATACGGCTGCGACATGGATACTGAAAAAGACCAATAACCTGAGAATAACAAAAGAAATCTTAGGACATTCAAATATAAACACTACGCTTAAGTATGCTCATGTCCTTGATGAAGAAAAAAGAATTGCCCTCGATTCTGTCTTCTCTGATTTACATTAAAATTACTGTGCAAATTTTGTGCAAAAATCGACTTATTTTTACACAATTTTACACAAAACCACACAAAAACAGAAAATAGCAAAACTTTCCAGATACAACAAAAGCCTTGAATTTTCAAGGCTTTTAATGGTGCTCGGGGACGGGATCGAACCGCCGACACGAGGATTTTCAGTCCTCTGCTCTACCAACTGAGCTACCCGAGCATCAACTGACGAAAAGGTTTATAATTCATATTTTTCCGCTTGTCCAGCAGAAAATTAAATTTTTAATATTTTTTTATCAGTTATTGCATATCCGCCCCTGCCATAAAGCGTTTGCCAACAGTTTCGCCCGGTCCGGATGCGTCTTTCTGAAGGCGCGATATCGACGGTAAACAGTTTCTTCCGCCGCCAGCGCCCGCTCGTTGTTCCGTCTTGCCGCGGCAATGCTCTTTAATGTCAGCTGGCTTTTGCCAAGCGCTTCAATATCGGCAAACAGTCCGCGGTCAAAATCACCGTCATCCAACACCCGGCGATGCGTCTTCAACACTCTGGCAATATGCCGGCGGGTCAGCCCTTTGATATATTTCTGAACTTCTCCCGGTTGTCTTTCATAATCGCCGATACCGGTCAGCGTGCTTCGCGGCGCGGAAACATCCGGCGCTGTATCGTCATAAACAGGCAAAACATAATTTAATACCGCTGCGGCATTGATATCGACAGCCAGCCGTCCGACAACATCATCCGTCAGGCTGCGGAAAACTTCCTGTCCCCACCGCAGCTCGCTGACCAACTGCCGATAGTCTTCCTGATGATAAATCGAAAAATCTTCCGCCGTATCGGATTCCAGACGTTTTTTATTCTCAATGGCGCTGATTTCCATTTTGCGCAAACCTTTGTCAAAGAGCTTCAGCGCATTACGCTTTTCCAAACTCTGCGGCAAAGCGGCCAACTCGTCGACAGCCTCATATCTGATACCGCGGGAAGACAGCAAAACGACCTGATTCTCGCCCAGATTACGGTCAAAGGCATTAAACAGCATATGCAGAGAACTGAACGTAAAATCATCCCAGAACCCTTCCGGCTTAAACTCTCTCACGACTTTCCTGTCAACCGGCGTATCGTTCAATTCTATGTCATAATAGCTCTTTACCACAGCCGCAATGTCAAGAACTTCCGCGGCAAAATCCAAAACGGCTTTTTTCTTTTCCCAATCTCCGGACATATCGGCATATTCTGCCGGACGCCAGCTTTCGGCAAACTCATCGTCCTCGTCTTCGTCATCGAAACTTCTGTCCTCCAGCTCATTCAGCAAAACGCCCGTTTCATACAAATCATTGTCCGCGGCTCTTATAATCTGAGCAATCATCTTTTCGACGTCTTCGGCCAGCGCCCCGCTGATGTTTTCGGCATTTTCATAATTGTCCCAGTACTCTTCCTGCGACCCCGGTTTAAAAAGCGGCCTATCCGCAGCAAAACTGCCGACATTGTCAACTTCGGCAAAAATTTTTTTCAAATCATAATGCTCCGGAATCTCAAAATCTGCGTTTCTGATACCCAAATGCTGATTCAGGCGGCTGTTTCTCTCCAGTCTGAAATAGGTTTCGTCGCTCATTACGTTGTCAAAATCGGCAGCCGCTGCCCGGGCCGCATCCTGATTACGATAGTAAAGATAAAAGTCGGCACGATTTCTGGCGACGATCTGCGTAAACTGATCCGTAAATTCGGCCACCGTTTTCCTTACCGGTTCGCTCCGCACATCCCAGCTGCATTCTTTTTGCAAAAGCTTCGCCACCTCGGCGGCAACTTTCTTTTCGCTGACAAATCCCGGCATTTTGGAAAAATTTTCCGCAGCATCGGCCAATACCGAACGCACGCCCTCCACGTCGGAAACATTGATAACGCCGCCGCGGCGGATAACCGTACGCATCATTCGTTCGGCCAGACGCGTCTCCAAAAATTCGTCCATCATTCCGGAAAAAATTTCATCCTGCATCTCTCCTGCAAACGCCGCCGACAAAACCATGCCCCGATTCAGCCAATAGCGGTCAAACTCGCTGCCGCTCTTCGCAACCCAGTCGGAAACGGCGTTAACATCTTTGGCGAAATCCCCATTGCCCGGATTAAACAAAACCCGAGCCCGGACAAAATCTTCGTTGCCCTCCCCTTGTTCGGCTATTTCGCGGTACAGATGATAAAACGCCTCCGCAGCGGGAAAAGCCCCTTGCGGGCTGTCATCGGGAACGGATACTCGAAAACCGCAGTTTCGGTTAAGCTCGGCCGCCGCCAGTTTTAACGCCGGATAAAGCTCGGCAACCTCCCGCGCCGAACGCCAATACCACATGTCCCGGCCTTTTTCAATCTGCAGTCCGTCCATCATAACGCCCGCCGTATTGACAAAAGTCTTAATAAAATTAATCCGCACCGAATTGTCAGCCATAAAAAAACGCCCTTTCGCATATTATGCCAAAATATAAACAAAAGAGCGTTTTTTGTCAAATATTATTAACCGTCCTACGTTTTAAGGTTAACAACCGTCTGCGTCATCTCGTTAGCCGTGGTAAAAGCCGTACCGTTAAGGTTATACGCTCGCTGCACCACAATCAGATTGGAAAATTCCTTAGACGGATCAACGTTCGACCCCTCCAGCGATTCGGAGCGAAAGGCCGTATTGTCGTTGGTCGTCGAATCAACGACAAAAAAGCTTTCGCCGACATCGTTGGATACTTCAAAAAGCGTTCCGCTTATCGGAATAAGATTTTCCGGCGCCGAAAAACCGACCAACGCCAGTTTTCCGCTGGCAAGCGTTTCGCCGTTGGTATATTTGGATTGAATGACGCCGCCGCTGTCAATGTACGAATACTGATAGTCGCCCCCGACACGCCCGTCCTGGGAAACATTGACGATTTCGGAACTTCCGGCATATTGCGTCATATGCGAAATATCCATCGCCACCGTACTTGCGGTTCCGTCCGGCCAGGTAACGCTGACGTCAAAGGTCTTCGGCGACAGAATCCCGCCTTTTTCGTCAAAGACCACTTCCAGCGGTTCAGCTGTCGTTACCGTTCCGCCTTCCATGTTAAAAGTCACGTTCCAGACATTATTCTGCCCCTCGGCTTTCTGAAACAGCATATTAACGGTTTTTTCCTGATTGTTTTCGCCGTAAAAGGTCAGGCCGTAACTGCTGTTGTCCACATCCGCAGGCACATTAGCGCTGATTTCCATCTGAGAGGTGGGCACCGCCGGAATTTTGTCCGGATATTGAATCGTCAGGTTCGACAAATCGGAAGCAAAGGTGCCGTCCTCATTGGCTGCAAAACCCTGAACATAATAACCGCTGGAGTTAACCAGATAGGTTGTGCCGTTTTCGCTGCGGGTGGTAAAATCGCCGGCTCGGGAATAATATGTCTGGTTAAGGGAATTTTTTACCACAAAAAAAGCATTGTCGCCGGCCTCAATCGCCACGTCAAACGGATTTCCCGTCGCCGAAATCGTTCCCGCCCTGGTAATGCTGGTGCGATCATAATACCCTACGCCGTCAATATCCACGCGCGACGACGACAAGCCGCTTGAATTGCTCTTAACCAGCGGCTGAGACCCCAGCAGCGAATAAAACATCGTTTCGGCCGACTTGTAACCGGTCGTTGAAATGTTCGCCAGGTTCGTGCTTACCGTTTCCAACGCATGCGACTGAGCGTTAAGACCGGAAACCGAGGGAGAAAATATACTTAAAGCCATCTCTTTTCACCTAAAAATTTACCTTATGATTTTTCATGCAAATTCCGTGCCGGTTTTAGCCGAGTGCCACCATAATTATTCCGACCGTAATCAGGACAATCCCGGAAGCGGAAAGCATCGACAGGCTCTCTCCCAGAAACACGACGGCGGCAACCGAGGCAATAACCACGCTGAGTTTGTCCACCGGCGCCACTTGCGAAACCCGTCCGTACTTCAGCGCCGCAAAATAAAACAGCCACGACATTGCGCCGGCCGTACCGCTCAAAATGATGAAAGTCAGCGCTCTGCGGTTCGCCAAAATTTCGCCGACATGTCCGAAATTGCGCTGAACAGCCATCACCGCTATCAAAAACAAAGCCATGATAACGGCGCGGATAACCGTTGCCGTATCGGCGTCAAGCCCCTGCAAACCGATTTTGCCGAAAATGCTGACCAACGCCGCCATAACGGCCGACAAAACCGCATAAACAAGCCACAAATGCTCTGTCATCGTCCTCTCCTTAAAAAGTTTTCCTTTTCCTTCATGCAATAATCATACCATTCTCTTATTTATCCATAAGTTATTAAAAACATAAAAAGACAACCGAATTTTGGAGTATAATGCATATTGAACAAAAAAGGGCAAAAATCAGCTTATTTTGTGCAAAAAAACGACATTTTTACTCAAATTAAGAAGATTTTTGTTGTTTTTATCTGAAATCGGGGGTATGAGTCAGGAGTATTTTTTGATTAACAAAAGCGAGTAAACAAATTATGTCAAACCCCCTGGACACTAAAGTTATCAGCAAACTGGCTGAAATTCTTGATAAAAGCAACCTTACCGAACTTGAATACGAAGACGAAGGTTGCCGCATCTGTCTAACCCGAGATTTTTCCGGCCGCATTGCCGGCCCGGCCGTTGCGCCGATGCCTGCGCCGATGGCTCCCGTTCCGCCGGTTCCGGCGCCTGTTCCCGCCGTATCCGCGCCGGCCGCTGCTCCGGTCGTTTCTTCCGAAGAAGATTACGCCAAGCTTCCCGGCTGCGTCAAATCGCCGATGGTAGGCGTTGTTTATCTCTCTGCCGACCCCAACTCTCCCGATTATGTCAAGGTCGGTTCAACCGTTGCCGAAGGCGACACGGTTTGTCTGATTGAAGCAATGAAAACATTCAACCCCGTTAAGGCTCACAAGGGCGGCAAGGTAACCAAGATTCTGGTTGCCGGCGGCGATCCCGTAGAATATGGCGAACCCTTAATCATCATTGAATAATAACTTCTAGGATTATCACATGTTTGAAAAAGTATTGATTGCCAACCGCGGCGAAGTGGCCCTTCGCATCCATCGCGCCTGCCGCGAAATGGGCATCAGAACCGTTGCCGTTCATTCGGAAGCCGACGCCGACGCCATGCACGTCCGGCTCGCGGACGAAGCCGTCTGTATCGGCCCGGCACGCTCAAGCGATTCTTATTTAAACAAACCGGCAATTATTTCCGCCGCGCTGATTACCGGCGCCGACGCCATCCATCCCGGGTTCGGCTTTCTGTCCGAAAACGCCGACTTCGCCGAAATGGTCGAACGCCACGGCATTACCTTCATCGGTCCCACTGCCGAGCAAATGCGTCTGATGGGCGACAAAATTACTGCCCGCAAAGTTGCGCAGGAAGCCGGCATTCCGGTAACTCCGGGCTCTCCGGCACTGGAAAGCGTCGAAATGGCCATTGAATGGGCCAACAAAATCGGCTATCCGGTCATCGTCAAAGCCACGGCCGGCGGCGGCGGCAAGGGCATGAAAATAGCCTTCAACGACGAGGAAATGAAGGAAGCCTACACCATGGCCCGCGCCGAAGCCAAAGCAGCTTTTACCAGCGACGTGGTTTATATGGAAAAATATCTCCAGAAACCCCGCCATATCGAAATGCAGATTCTGGCCGACAAATACGGACACGTCGTTCATCTCGGCGAGCGCGACTGCTCAATCCAGCGCAGCAACCAGAAAGTCATCGAAGAATGTCCGTCTCCCGCGCTCAACAACCAGCAACGTCGCGAAATCGGCGAAATCGTCCGCAAGGCGATTGAAAAAATCGGCTATACCAACGCCGGTACGCTGGAGTTCTTATATGAAGACGGACGTTTCTATTTCATGGAAATGAATACCCGTCTGCAGGTCGAACATCCGATTACCGAAGCGGTAACCGGCATCGACATCGTCCGCGAACAAATCCGCATTGCCAGCGGCGCCTCGCTGGGTTATACGCAGGATGACATAACCTTCTCGGGTCACGCCATTGAATGCCGCATCAACGCCGAAGACCCGGAAACTTTCGTTCCCTGCCCCGGCAAGATTACCGAATGGCATGCACCGGGCGGTCTCGGCATTCGTGTCGATTCGGAAATTTATTCCGGCTATTCGATTCCGCCGTTTTATGACAGCATGATTGCCAAACTGATTGTTCACGGCAAGACCCGCAACGCCGCGCTGATGCGTCTGCGCCGGGCATTGGAAGAGTTTGTGATTGAGGGGGTAAAGACCACCATTCCGCTCCACCAGGAAATTATTTCCCAGGCCGAGTTTATTGACGGTCAATACAACATTCACTGGCTCGAAAAATTCATGGAAAAAATGAAACAGGCCTCCGGCAAATAACTATTAACAGCCCCGAAATTTTGGGGCTGTTTTTTTTGCGCGTTTGCCTTTATGATGAAGATTGAAACAACAAGTGAGGCATAATGAATCAGAAGCTATCCCTAATCGGCTCAATACGCGGCGGCCTGGTTTTCATGGGCCGGCACGCTCTGCTGTCGGCACTTTTTTTCCTTCTCGCCTACGGTGCGGTTTACTATGCTCAAAAGCTGAGCATCTCGACCGACCTGTCGGTTATGTTTGCCTACCTCGTCTACACATATTTCTTCTATTACTTCTTTGTCTGTTTTTATTTCAGACGAAAGCCGCTTTTCAGCCGGCGTCGTTTCGGCAATGCACTGGTTCGAATGCTGGCGATTCTGCTGCTGGCCTTTGCAGCACTGCTCGCGCTTAAAATCGGGTTCAAAATTCTGTTTTTCCTTGCCGGCACCCTTAAAGCCTTTCCCGAATTTTACGAACAGCTTCGTTTGGCCTATTTGGGATTGCTTGTATCGCCGTATTTTGCATGGTTTCTGCCGGTCTTCATGTTCATCATTCTGAGTTTCACTTTTTTTATTCCGGCTTTTGCCTGGATATCTGCAGTCATCGGCGGCGATTCTTCCATTACCATGACTTTCGTCCGCGCCAAAGGAAACTATGTCCGTCTGATTGTCATGTTTCTGCTCATTTACGGGATGCTCCCGCTGACTATTCTTATTTTCAGGGGATACTCTGCCGGAGTTGTCGCCGCAGTATCCGCATTGATGAGCCTGGTACAGATTGTCATTTATCTGAAAGTTTATGAACATTTCTATCCGCAGAAATGAGTTCATGGCACCGTCGCTTCCAAAGATGTCTAAGTCCCTTATGGAAACGCACGCAACATTTTATAAGCCGACTGACAAAAAAAACTCCGCTTTCCAGCGGAGTTTCTTTTTACTTTGCCAAATTTTACGCTGCTTTGGAAGCTTTCTTGGCCGCAAAAGCGTTCATCGTTTCGATGATGTAATCCTGCGATTCCTTGTCCAGATAAGGATGCATCGGAATGCTCAGAACCGTCTTCGCAAGCTTTTCGCAAACCGGCAGCGAGCGGGTATTCCACTTTGCATAGGCGGTCTGCGTATTGACCGGACGCGGATAATAGGCGCCGCAGGGAATGCCGTTTTCTTTCAGATATGCCAGACATTCATCGCGGTCTTCACAGGTAACCGTATACAGCGCATAAGCCGATTTGCAGTTGTCCATAACCTTCTGTTTGCCGTAATATGAACTCAAACCGTCATCATAACGTTTGGCAATTGCATAACGATCTTTGAGTTCCTGTTCAAATACCTTCAATTTCTGCAAAATTACGGCAGCCTGGAAAGAGTTCATGCGGCCGGTCATACCCAAACGGACGTTGTCATAGTGGTCTTCCGGACTCATGCCGTGAACGCGGCAGGATTTGACCAGATCGTTTTCGGCAACATTATTGGTAAATACGGCGCCGCCGTCACCATAACCGGCCAGAGGTTTGGTCGGATAAAAGCTGGTCGCGGTCATGTCGGCAATGTTGCCGGCGCGCTTGCCGTGATATTCCGAACCATAGCTCTGCGCAGAGTCTGCCAGAACCTTCATACCGTTGGAATGGGCAATTTTCATAATTTCGTCATAGTTGGCCGGGTTGCCGAAAATATCAACCGCAATAACGGCCTTCAAATTCAGTTTGCCCTCTTTCTTAACATTGGCGATTGCTTTTTCCAAATCTTTCGGATCCATATTGAACGTATTGGGATCGGAGTCGACAAAAATCGGCGTAGCGCCGACAATGGCAACACATTCGGCCGAAGCGACAAACGTAAAGGAAGAAACGAACACGGCATCGCCGGCCTTAACGTCCCAGGCCATCAAAGCCAGTGTCAGCGCATCAGTGCCCGAACCGCAGGTCGAGCAGTATTTCGTACCGGAATAGGCTGCCAGCTTTTCGTCCAGTTCACGACATTCCGGACCCTGGGCATAACCGCCGTGATTTAAAATGGTTTCAAATGCTTTCAGAAAATTTTCCTGGCCGATTACTTTCTGCGAAGCCTGAACGTCAAACAGATTAATCGGTTTAGAAGGTTTATTGGTCATTGTAAAGTTCCTTTTGTTGTAAGTTTTAACTGAAGCTGATACTACGGCAAAAAAAATCCGAATGCAAAACACAAAAGGTTTCCGCTTTGTAACAAAAGCGCGGAAAACAAAATAAACATTCCGTTTTATCCGAAAATAAACAATTTTATTGATTTACGCAAATTTACTGCTATATTTAGAGTGATTTTTGCAAAAACTCCAGAATAAGGAATTTATAACGTGTGTGGAAAAATTAGACTGCTTGCCGCCTGTTCGCTCATTGCACTCACAACTGCCTCCTGCGCCACACAGAATGACAAGAATGCACATGGAATCCCTCAGGAGGAAAACGGAGCGCTTGAAACCTATAACCGCGGCATGTTCAAATTCAACTATCAGGTGGACAAATATGTCCTCAAGCCGGTCGCCAAAGGTTATCGCGCCGTTACCACCCCCTATGTCCGCGAACGGGTCAACAACGCCCTCGCCAACATTAAGGAGCCGATTTCCGCTTTCAACCACATTCTGCAGGGTGAATTCAGGGAAAGCGGCATAAACCTGTCGCGGCTGGTCATCAATACGACGCTCGGCCTTGCCGGCATGTATGACGTCGCCGGAGGCTGGGGGCTGCAACAGTCCAAAGCCGGATTTGACGACACGCTGGCCAAATGGTGCATCAAAGACGGCCCGTTTATCGTTTTGCCGCTGTTCGGACCTGCCACGCCGCGCTCAACCGTCGGCCTGATTGTCGACAGCGTTACCAATCCCGTTTATCTGGCAACGCTCAACGCTCCGGCCGGAACCAGAGACAAAATCAGCTACGGCTATACCGCCGTTTCGGTTGTTGCCTTCCGCGAGTCAGCGCTTGACCTGATGGACGACCTGGAAAGAAACTCGGTCGACTTTTATACGACAATGCGTTCCGCTTTCCTGCAAAACCGCCAGAACAAAGGCTGCTTTAATGATGAAGGCAACGCTTCCTACGACTTCGACTTCGGTTATGAGGAAGAAGACCAGATTTTCGATGAAATGGAATCAGAATAATTAGAAATTAAACGGAGCAACAAGATAATGAAAAAAAATTTATTTGCCGCACTCTTCGCCTCGGTCTTTATGTTTTCAGCCGCAGCCAATGCTGCCGTTGACGCCGCTCAGGCTGAAGCTTTCGTAGAAAAGGTCACCCGGGAAGGCATCGAGGAAATCATTAACGCCAACGTATCGCAAACGGTAAAGGATCAGCGTTTTGAAAAACTTTTCAACAATGCTTTGGATCTGAATTTCATCGGGCAGTTTGTCCTCGGACGCTATTGGCGAACTTCCACCCCCGAACAGAAAAAAGGATTTATCAACGCTTATCGCGAATTGAACATCAAAACCTGGTCAAAACGTTTTGACGAGTTTAAAGGCAAGAAATTCGTCTTCAAAGGCACTTCGCCGTCCAATTCGGCTAACCAGATTTTCGTAAATTCTCTGGTGCCGATGGATCAGGGCGAACCGGCCAAAGTCGTCTGGCGCGTCAAACAGACCGGCGACAAATTTAAAATCGTCGACATCATCATTGAAAACGTCAGTCTGGCCATTACCGCCCGCAACGAATATACGGCTTACATCAAGTCGGCACCCGGCGGCGTAGACGATTTGATTAAGGATTTGCAAAACAAAACCAACAAAGCCTAAACCCTCGGCCCTCTCAAAAGAGAGGGCATTTTTTTTGCCAAAAATAAAGGCAGATTCAAT